>Ga0209777_10000147_pt1 | contig 119130 bp, 112 predicted proteins | sample FrelakmetHBP12HB_FD_187147 | JGI IMG/M metagenome (GOLD analysis project Ga0209777, IMG submission 187147) | Freshwater lake sediment microbial communities from the University of Notre Dame, USA, for methane emissions studies -HBP12 HB (SPAdes)... | ecosystem: Environmental > Aquatic >... | reverse complement strand
CTGCGTATGAAGCGTTTTGGTGTAGGGCTGGATTTTCCACTCATTAGATCAGAAATGATTATTCGTGATTTAAATTAATCTGTAAAAAATTATGCAGGGGAAGGGATTTGAACCCATGATTACCGGTAAAAATTAACCTTTACTCCTGTTGACATAAAAGGGGCAGTCTTATAAATAATTAGACGATTTTGATGTTGAGGAAAAAGGTATGGAAGAAGAGATTCTTGGCGAAATTAAGAACCTAGCCTTTCATGCGTTTGGCGGTGATAGATATATTTATAATATATATTTCACAGAAAATAGACTATTAACTTTTTATTTAGATGCTGGTCATATTGGACCAGTGTATCCAGAATTAGATTTAGGTAATTTTAGAAATATAGGACTTAAGAAAAGAGTTGATGAGAAAAACAGTAAATTTGGAATTGGTAATATGTCTACCAAAGAAATATTGTCAAGCAATATCAAAAATTTTGATATTTATTATAAGGATATTGAAGAAATTATCATGAAAAGAGCGGGCTTTAGATTTAAATTAAAAAATAAACATAAACTAGATTTCGTTGGGAAAAATCCTACTTTTGGTTTTTGGAAGATGTCAGATAAAAAAGACGCGTACAATCTTTTAAAAAAATTTATCCCTGCAAAAATTACTGAAAAGAAATTATTTTGGTAATTAAAAATCAGTATAAAAAGTACAGGGGAAGGGATTTGAACACAAGATTACCGGTAAAAATTAACCTTTAATCCTGTTGACATAAAAAGAGTAGACTTATAAGTAATTAGTTGTTTTGAAATTGTAGTTTGAGGGAGGAAAAAATATGAAACCAAAAACGAAAAAAATAGCGATTTTTATCATATTGGTTTTTTTTATATTAATAATAGCTCAAGTTTTGATGACCTCTATTCTTCCAGTTAAATCCTGTATAACTTCCATCAGTGTTGGTAAATTAAATAGTGGAGACGTCCTTTTCTACAGCGAATCAGAATCTTATTCTATTAATGATTACATCATATATAAACCCTCATCAAAACAAGTGAATTTTATTGCCGAAATAATTGAAATAAACCCTGATGGTACATTCAAAGTAATATCGGGGACTAACCCTGACCCAATTGTTCAGCTTGAACAAAATAATCTTAAACAGGAACAAATCATAGGAAAAGTAATCTATTCAATATCGATGTATATTTTGTATCCCATAGTTATAATAATATCTATAATTTTAGCTTTCGTTCTGACTCATTTTATTTCCAAAAAGATAAAATAGTTAGAGAAATAAACGTCTATCTAAGTAATTAATTATTCTGATATTGTAGGTTTGAGGTAGAAAAATCAGTGTAAAAAGGTGAATGCAGGGGAAGGGATTTGAACCCCCTGGACGTTAAAATCAATCTGTTTTTCTCCTGTTGAACGACCTGCCAATTAGTGGTTAGTGGGCCCGAAGAGGACTGCATTCACTCATATCTTATAATTTCAACCAGAGTTTATGCCTTTTTCAACAACTCTGGTTCAGAAATGTCTATCAATTTCTTTCTTTTTTTGTTTGAAAGGAAATCAGTGTAAAACCTCTCTCTTTTTGGTAAGAACTGTCAAACAATGCTTATAAATGATTAAGTAGAAAATAGATGGTAAAATCTTAGAAAAATGTTGAGTGATGAAAATATGAAGAAAATAATTGTATCAATACTTATAATATGCATGTTTATACTTACAGATTTGGCAGTATTTGCCACAAATAATGTAGCAACTTATAACACGCAAGGCACGGGTAATTCTATTTCTCATACAATAACAGTTCCTCAACTGTCCATAGATTCTAGTAATAGTAACTATATAGAACTTCATTTAGAGGGATCATCAACATATTTGATGGAACCAGGAAAACCTATTCTTCCAACTATTGTTCAATCTTATGAACTACCATTTGGTGTTACTAACGTTAATGTAAATGTAATACCTATTAATGAAGAAACACAACCCTTGTCTGGTGGAATACGTAGTTCAAATTATCCACTTGCTGTTGGAATTGGAAATAATACGATGAATCAAGAAGTTATTAATGAACCATCTCAGGGAATTTACCCTTCAAAACATTCTAGCTATCGTGTTGGTTGTGGATTAAATGCTGATAACGAACACGTTACGTTTGTAACCATCCAAATGTATCCTGTAAGATATTCTCAATTAAACCAAGAAATTTATGTTACAGAGAGTTTTAACATAGAATTGACATATGATTCGTCAACTTCTGACCCGTTTCCAGCTAATGCTGCTTTTGACATGGTGATTATTGGACCATCGGAGTTTTCATCGGAAATGAATGAATTAGCCGCACATAAAAATAGTCTTGGTATCAAAACAAAAGTTAAACTTACAGAAGATATTTACAATAATTTTAATGGTAGAGATAAACCTGAGAAAATAAAATATTATATAAAAAATGAAGTTGAGACGACTGGCATTAAATACGTTTTACTCATCGGTGGTTTAACCTCACATTTTAATGCATGTCCTAGAGACAATGCCAATGAAGGATCAAAAGATTGGTGGGTTCCTGTTAGATATAATAATATCTATGCTTCAGGAGATCCAGGTTATCCTGGTGAATTAGCTGATCCCGGTGTTATTAGTGATCTTTATTATGCTGATTTATACAAAGAAGGTGGTTTGTTTGAAAATTGGGATCCTAACGGCGATGGTATTTTTGCTGCATGGGGATGCCCGGGAGTTTTAAATGATTCCGGAATAGACATGTATCCTGATGTTATTGTTGGAAGATTACCATGTAGAAATGAACCTGAAGTAAAAATAATAGTGAACAAGATAATAAGTTATGAACAAACCATTGCTGATCCGTCGTGGTTTAAAAAGATGGTAGTTGTTTCGGGAGATACACTCTTAGATCAACAAGACCTTAACATAGAATGGAACACTAATAATCTACCTAATGGAAAATATTCTATTTTCGCACAGAGCGAAAATTCAGATGGCACATTAGGGCCAGTAGATAGAGTCGACGTCACTATTAATAAAATTAGAAAATCTCAAATTAATTTTAGTCAAGATGACAATAAAAAAACAGACAGTTATCCTTTTAAGCCAATTGCTGAGATAACCTCTCCTTCAAGTGGTGACATTCTAGGTAATACAGCTGTTAATTTCGCACCATCGGATGCCTTCTGTAATGTATATACACATTGGGCAAACGTTACTTACACCGGAGGAATAATGCACATCCGTGGGAAATCTTATGATCCACGACCATATGGATATTTAACCAATATTCACGTCTGGATTAAGGAAAATAAAATTGGCGGAAAAACTGTTTTTGATCAATGGAAAAATGGTACAGAGATGTATTTTGAGGGCGAGTGGGCTACAGGTGAGCAGTTACTGGAAGGCAGAGGTGGAGCTCTTTATTATATGCCTGATAGTTTCCAAAAGATAATGCTCTGGACATCTAATGGGAAATGGACAGGCGGGCGTTACTTTGGAGGATTTAATGATATTAAAAAAGAGTTAGATAAGGGCTGTGGTTTGGTTTATTTTGATGGACATGGAGCCCCTTATTGTTGGGGTAATCAAAAACCAGGATGCCCAGGTGACCGAGATAAGGATGCTGCTATCTGGATTTTTGAGTGTACTAACTTGTGGAGATTAAATAACAATAATAAACCATTTGTAGCAGTAGTAGGTGGTTGTCTTACAGGTACTTTCAATGTAAGCTTTATGCATCCCATTTTAAATTGGCCAGCCGTTGAATGTTGGAGCTGGGCTCTTACACAATTAGATAACAGAGGTGCTGTTGGAACAATTGCAAATACTGGTGCAAGTTATGGTATGCTGGGGAAAGATTGTGTTGTAGGTGGTTTTGGAGATTGGTTATACACGGAGTTCTATAAAATATACGGGACGGAAGATCAACATATTCTTGGTGATGTATATGCTCAAACTATTACAAATTACTTGAATACATTTGATCTACAACAGTACTATGAATTCCATGCAAAATCTGTTCAACAATGGGAACTTTTCGGTGATCCTAGTTTGATGATCGGTGGAGCTAATGCTCCTGGTGGTGATGATGGATTAAGCTGCACGATTCTAAATAGCGAATCAGTTTATTCAATACCAGGTGAAACCTTTACTTTACAAGGTGCGGCCTTTGGTGGAGTAGGAGCATATACCTTTAAGTGGGACCTTGACGGCGATGGAGTTTACGATGACGCAGTTGGTCAGACTGTCAACTATAAATTAGATATCCCTGGCGTATATGATGTTAGTTTAAAAGTTACAGATAATGCCGGTAAAACAGATACGTTTAATACAATTGTAGAAACAAAACCCGCTGTTCTACCACCAGATAAACCTGTTGGCCAAACAAATATTGAAATAAATAAACAGTATAGTTATACAACAAAAATAAGTGGAATAGATCCTTACTGGAACAAAATTTATTATATGTATTATTGGGGAGACGGATCCGAGATTGAGTGCTTTGGGCCATATTCTTACAGTGGTACTGTTTCCGCTTCGCATAAATGGGATAAGCAGGGAGCATATGGGATAAAAGTCGGTGCATTACTTACTCATGATGTACCCGGTGAATTTGAAAATTATGAATATACTGAATTTTTAAATTCATTAAATGTTAGTGTTAATAGCATGTTAATCCATAGGTAGGCTATACTAGTTATAGCCAACGAGAAAATCAAAATTAACCAAATATAAAATAAAATGCATCCAGGCCACAAAAATACTTTTTCCTTTCTTTTTTATGTTGAAATGAAATCAGTGTAAAAACTATTTTTCCAAAATGTTATTTTAACAAGGAACATTTATATATATGAATTAAGAAAGTATAACTACAATTGAGTGTGAGGAAATATGGGAGAAATAATAGAAATGGGAATAAAGGGAACGTCGCCGGTGCCGTCTTCACACATAAAAACAGGCGGTGGAGGTGACAAGAGAGAATGAGGAAATTAATAACTCTATCCTTTAGCGGCTTAATGGTCTTTATGATGATTTTAACAAGCACTCCAGTTTTTTCACAGATTAATCAAGGTATCAGCCCAAGCGCCGTGAGTGGTGGTCGCATTTATGGTAAGGTTATTGCAGCGGAGTCAGGAGCACCTTTAGTCGGTGTGCTTGTTGTAGCATTTGCAGGACAAGGAGGCCGTGGCGCATTAACAGATCAGGCAGGCAATTTCAATATTACTAATTATAATTTGCAAGGAAATTGGACTTGCGTTTCATTCATGAAATTCGGATATTGGACACATACAAGAATTATTTACATAGCACCCGGGCAATCATTCGACATGGGTACGATTGAAATGTTCCAAATAATTCAGGGAGATCAGTTGCAAATTCAAGGACAACAACAAGGAAATCCCAATCTAAAGTAGATCTTCTATCTCAAACAAAACTCTTTCTTTTTTTCTTTTTTTTATTTTTGTTGAAATGAAATCAGTGTACTATAGATAACTATTTAAGATAAATAGGACTACTCCCATCAGAAAGAAATAGAGAAAAGAGTTTCATATTTTCGTTTTTTGCGAACTTTTGGGATTTTTGTTTTCGGATCTTTTATACATTCTAGACGTTAAGGTCTAAGGGGGTGAAAATAAATGAAAGGAACTGTAAAATGGTACAACTCAATGAAAGGGTTTGGATTCATTCAAGGCGAAGACGGAAAAGATGTCTTTGTTCACTCTTCAGCATTACCAGCAGGAGCAACTATCAATGAGAATGCTCCGGTTGAATTTGATGTAGAAGCAGCAGAGCGAGGGCCAAGAGCAACAAATGTAACGATGTGTTAAAAATCTAAATATATGATTTTGAACCATTTATTTGTTAAATGCAATCTGGATAAATGGCTTTAATCAGCGAATGCAAATCAAAATTTGCATAGTTTTGATTTCGCATTTTTCTTTTTTAGTTTTTGTGAAATGTATGTTGCTTAAAAGGCCTCAGACATGAATCTATATTTTGTTGAAATGAAATCAGTATAAAAAAATAATTTAGTGCAGGGGAAGTGATTTGAACACCTGGACATAAAACCCCTCGTAATTTTGTATCTTTTTGAGTGTCGCCAACAGGAGAAAAAGAGTGTCACGCCGTCCGCCGACATTAACTCTCCTTTATGGAGGAGTTTTAAGCGATAAAATGCCGTTTTTTTGGCGTATCGATTTTCCAACCACCTCTTTCTTTTTTTATTTTATATGCTCCTGTCGGGATTTAGGACTCACAGGTATAAATCCAGGTGTTGATTATAACTTTTCAATGAGTTATTGGGTTGTATTCAAAGACAAAAAAGGGTTAAAAAAGCAGAATAAGATACATCAGCTATTCAATCATTCAGTTCTTCATGCAACAAACACGAATTTTTTCCTCTAAACCTTTTTAAAAACCAACGACATTCCACTCAACACGTAATACTCATGAACGCGATGAAACGACTCCTCTGGTGGCTCCTTGCAGGTTCCGTCGGTGGAGTTAACCGTGGAAGAATTCTTGAAGAACTGTTTCAGACACCGCATAATGCAAACGAGATTTCAAAAATTGTATCCCTGGATTATAAGACCGTTCGTCACCACCTCGAGGTTTTAGAAAAAAACCATTTAATTACCTCAACTGGTAGCGGTTATGGAAAAATGTTTTTTCCCTCAGAGTTACTGGAAGAAAATAAACTTGTATTTGATGAAATTTGGGGTAAAATTGGGGAAAAACAAATAAAACATGAATACGTAAAGGAGAAATAGAGTATGGGTGAGTATCCAAATAGCAAAAAGATGGATCCAAAAACAAAAGCAATCGCGATTATTGTTATCCTGCTTATTATCGGCATGGTTGCTGGTCTTGTTCTGTCCAAAGTAAGCATTACGTATGTACAAGAAAAACGTGGCATAAATACAAACCAAAGAGGATTTGGACCTTTTGCAGCAACCCTATACACGTTAAGCTCCATCATTATTTGTATAAATATCTCGTTTCTCATTGGTCTACTCTGGATTTACATTAGCTCTTTCCGGATCACCAAATCAAGTTTTATGTTCGGCCTCGTGGTCTTCATTGGTGCTCTGCTGGTACATTCTCTCTTTTCATTGCCTATACTCCCAGCTACGTTAGGGGAGAGTCTTAGTTTGTTTGGGATTCTCCCAAACTTTTTTGAAACCATCGCCCTAGTCATCCTCTTATATCTCAGCATGGAATAAAGTTAAGAGATTTGGGTTTGATTTGGGTGTAAGTTGGATAAAAATCTGGTCAATCCAAATATAAACAAACCGCCATAATACTAAAGTAAGGTGATAAAAAAATGAAGAAACTATTAATCGCCGGAACAATAATCGGGGTGATCTTACTTTTAGGTGCAAACACCCTGATCTACGCAAGTGAAAATCCCATAGTGGAACCAAAAACTCTTACAAAAGCTGCAACAAGCAACCAACAGCTACCCGCTGATACGTCATTGCCTGTCTCCACGAACGGATCCAAAGTAAAATTTAGAGGCGTCTGGGGATACGAAGGCTCAAACGAAACCAAAGGATATGTTGGTGGTCTTATCATAAAACGTGATCGAGCCGTGGTTTTGAAAGGACGGTGGAACGCAACCGATAATTCGATAAAAGGAAATGTTGTTGGTGTCTTACATAATGGATATTTCAATGGGAAGATTCTCATTGGAAATCAGACGGCCTATCGAATTGTTGGCCTCTATCGATACGACCAAGAAAACAAGATATTGCATCTTCGATGGATGACCGCCCAACAGACGGGTTGGGCACAATGCCGCATCATCGTCCAATAATATGGCAATTTCACCCTCTTTTTTTCTTTTTTATTATACTTAGATTAACATCCGTTATCTGAGGGTTTATAAGGCAGTAGTTGTTTTTAAATTGAAGTTGAGGGAGAAAAATAACAACCGCAGCTAAAACCTATATATTTGCTATTCATTATAGCTAATGGAAGGAATTAAGCTGGTAGTTTTCCTAGGAGCATCCCATCCCCTCATTTTGAGGCCGGCTAATCCCTTCCATTAAAATTTTGGGAGGAAAAATGGAAAAACAACTCATAACAGTCAGTATGATACTTTTCCTTGTTTTTATTGGGTTGAATAGATGTTTGGGTGTCGGATTTCTAATATTTGATGGAATGATATGGTTTACTGCTAAAAATCTGTATGAGGCCACACGTAAGACGGCTTGAAATTGCAGACTTTATGGAGAAAAAATGAAAAAAGTAAAGGATTTTGAAAATCACCAAGAAAAAGTAATACAAGAAATGCGTGAAAGGTATCTTATTTATAAAATGAGAAATAAAAAAAAGATTGTGAAAAAGTGAAATTGTAGTGGAGGAAAAGGAAATGAAAACATGCGAGAGTTGTGGTAAAAAAATTGGTTTCTTTGCAGTGAGATATACATGGGTAGATAAAAAAAATAATAGGGCAATGCATGATAAATGTTATAAAAAATATATGAGTGAATCTCCAGAAAAAAGAGCAAGCGATAAGATCCAAACTCCTGAAATGGAGAAAGATATAGAGCGAACCAAAGATATTTCAGAAGCAATGCTGCAGGGTGGAAAAGCAGTTGGAGAAATTGCTCGGCCGAAGAAGAAAAAAAATAAGAAATAGGATTTGAAATTGTAGTTTGAGAGAACATAATTAGTGCAGGGGAAGATTTGAACCAGGGTTTACAACATTAATCATAAAGTCAATACAAATATTTATATTTAGGCAATATAATATTTATATAATGAAAAAGAAAAAATGCCTTTGTTTATTTTTTACAGTAGTTATTTCCATCTTAATGACTATCCCTTTATCGACATTAGGTGCTGCATCGTATCAAACTAATTACGAAATCCATGCACCTATTCGTATAGATGGGAATGCACAATTTACTGTAGAAAATGGCATTCGTTCTGGTGATGGAACCATTGAACATCCGTATGTGATATCTGGATGGCGTATTTTCGTATCCTTTTCTGATTTAAGACAAGGGGTTCAGGGTATTGCTATTTACAATACCTCGGCTTTTTTTTCTATTTCCAATTGTATCATTTCTTCATTAGGCGGTCGAATTAACAAGTATATTAAACATATTACAGAACATGAAAACAACGGAATCTATTTACAGAACGTAACCAATGGACTTGTGCAACGATGTATTGTTCAGGGATTGTTTAGCTGTATCCATCTGGAAAATGCTTCAAGTAATCTAATTAGGAATTGCACATCATTTCGAAATGTTTGCGGTATAGGACTTAACCGCGGTTCTAATAATAATACGGTGGAGTTCTGTAGAACCAATAACTTCGGCTGCAGCATTTGTTTGTGGGATAATGTTCACAACAACAGTATCATTCATAATGAATGCTTTGGCGCACCGATTCGTGTTTTCAATTCATCTTACAATCTCATACAAGACTGCACATTCGCCCCTTCTATAAAACGAAATTTTTTCAATTTCTTTTTAAGCACAATTGGTATTGATTTAAATCATTCTGACAATAATACCATTAGTCACTGTACTTTCTTACTAAAACGGATTGGAGTGCGGTCGATCGCCTCGAATAATACTATCGATAACTGTCGTTTTGTATTATGTTTGAAGCAAAAAGGATGAGACAATAATTAGTGCAGGGGACGGATTTGAACACCAGATTAGTCATAAAAAATAACCTTTACTCCTGTTGACAAAAAAAGGAATATAGGCGCTTTTGTTTAACCCAAATTTCCCCAGATATTTATTATATTATCAATTCTATCCTGATATTCGTTCAAATGAAAAACGAATATTGGCGTATTGAAAAACGGTCTTCATTAAAGATTGTTCGATTGGCAGTTATCTTTGTTTTTTTACTGTATCTTGCTTGGATTGGCGCCTGGCTTCTTGAACAAACACTTGAATTAAATTTCGGTTATATGACCACAAGCCAAGGCCAATTTGTATATTGGTCTGTTATGAAACTACTGCTCTGGGTCATACCTGCGGTTGTTGTTATTAGATATTCAGGTCGCAAGTTTGCTGAAGTAATAAGTATAAAACGACTCCGTTCTATTCTGTTGTGGGGCGGTGGAGTTGGCCTTGCGCTAGGTGCAGTAACAATTATTATTAAAGCACTAGGGCATCAATCATTTCTTTCTTTTGATATCACTTGGTCGTTTATCGGCGGTGTTATCGTCGCTCCTATCGTTGAAGAGATTACCTTCCGTGGTGCCGTACTTGGTGCATTAACACAGCATTACCGCTTTGCCGTTGCCAATATTCTAACAGCAATATTCTTTCTTGGCGCTCACATACCCGGTTGGTATTTCCAAAAAACTCTGATGACTAATTTGAGTTCACCTATAGGTGGTGCTCTTTCGATATTTATTCTAGGTTTGGTTTTCGGTTATGTTGCACATAAAAGCAAATCAGTATCGGGAAGTATCATCACTCATATTCTGAATAATTTATTTAACGCATGAATACTGTTTTTTCCTCCTGTAAAAATCGTAAAAATTAGTGCAGGGGAAGTGATTTCGACTTCAAGTTCAAATCTCTTTTTAGGGGATTGTGAGTATGATGATAATGCCCCTGTCGGGATTTAGTCCCCACGGGTATAAATCCCTCAATTTTACTATTTCTTTAAAAAATAAGAATTTTCTTGGATTTCTACGGATAGTACTTGTAAAAAGCCGCTGGAGGGATTACAGAGCCAGAGTTAAATTCCCGCAGCTAAATATGTTTGACAGAAAATCTTAAATAATAGTTATGAATATATATTCATAATATTGGAGACACAAACTGGTGTAAAACTTATGGAGAACAAAATACATAACGACGTAAAAACTGCAGAAAATTTAGCAAAAATGAAACATAAAATCATCGTACTCAGCGGAAAAGGAGGCGTTGGCAAAAGCACCGTTGCAGCACATCTTGCATTAGCATTAGCAGAAAAAAAATACAAGGTAGGATTACTAGATATTGATATTCATGGGCCAAGTATCCCGAAAATACTTGGTATCGAAAACAGGAAACCAGAGATATCTGAACATGGAATAAATCCCGTTGTTGCTTTACCGAACCTTAAAGTAATGTCGATGAGCTTCTTCCTCCCAGATTCTGATTCTCCCATCATCTGGCGTGGGCCTATGAAGATGGGAGCAATCAAACAGTTCATCAGCGATGTTCACTGGGGCGAATTGGATTATCTCATTGTTGATTTGCCCCCAGGTACCGGTGATGAGCCTCTTAGTATAGCTCAACTGATTCCAGACAGCGACGGCGCAGTAATTGTGACCACACCTCAAGAAGTTGCTATGTTAAGTGTAAGGAAATCGGTAAATTTTGTAAGGAAGATGAATATTCCCATCATTGGAATTATTGAAAATATGAGTGGTTTCACGTGCCCCCATTGTAATAAAAATATCGACATTTTCAAAACAGGTGGAGGGTACAAAGCAGCCATGGATTTCATGATCCCTTTTTTAGGAAAAATCCCACTGGACCCAAGCATTGTTGAGCAAGGTGATAAGGGAGATACATCACTTCATCATAATAACTCTGAAGTGAATAAATCATTTAAGAATATTGTAGAAAATATTGAAAAAATAGTAAATGAGAAAAAGATGTGAAAGAAAATATGCCGAGACCACGACGTTGCAGAAGGGTGTGCTTTGAACCAGGTATCGTCTACTTTAAACCAGCGGGAGTTCCAATGACTGAGTTGGAAGAAGTCGTTCTGACGGTTGATAAGTTCGAGGCGATAAGATTGAAAGATGTTGACGGATTAGAACAAGAACAATGTGCACAGCGTATGAATATCTCGCAACCTACATTTCACCGCCTTTATTTAGAGGCACGCAGAAATATAGCGGATGCAATCGTTAATGGGAAGGCATTGAAAATTGAGGGAGGCCCCTATGAAATCCGCCCTCAACATAAAAGTGGCAGAAAAGGAAGATGTTGTCGAAGAGGTGAACAGAAATGAAAATAGCAGTTGCATCAGATGATAAGACCACTATTTCCGAGCATTTCGGAAGAGCATGTGGTTTTATGGTGTTTGAAATAGAGGATAATACGATATTGAAACAAGAATATCGAGAAAACATTGGGAAAAGCACTGGAGAATGCCATAGTTGCGACCATGATACGATGATTAATAATATCAAAGATTGCGATGTGGTCATCAGTTATGGGATGGGACAAAGGATTTACGCTGATTTACTAAAGAATAATATTTCTGCAATAGTCACTGATGAAAGAACCGTTACTGATGCGGTGAATCAATATTTAAAACATAAATTAAATAACAGACTTGATAAACTACATTAATAAAAAAATGAAGATGTCATCTAAAGAGCAAGATATAATATGAGCAAGAAAAGACCAGAGATGTTCAATAAAAAAGCATCGGAACCAAAAAACAAAGCAGATCAAATCATGGAAACCCTTGCATTGAAACCAGGACAGGTCATAGCTGATATCGGATCGGGGGGTGGATACTTTACATACAGATTTGCAAAAGCAGTAGGAAATAAAGGCAAAATCTACGCAGTTGATACCAACCAAGAATTCTTAGCATTCATTAAGAACCAAGCCACTGAACAAGGATTAAACAATATTGTTACAGTACTTACTGCACAGGAACACCCCAATCTATCAAAAAACACGTTTGATTATATTTTCATGCGAAATATGACTCACCACTTGCCAAATCGAGTTGAATATTTTCAAAGATTAAAAGAAACATTAAAACCAGATGGGAAAATAGCTATCATTGAATACGACGAGAGGGGAGGATTCTTCAGTTTTCATAAACGTCATCGGCACTTTGTTCCTCAGAACATACTACTTGAGGAAATGAAACAAGCAGGATACTCGATACAGAACAGTTATGATTTTTTATCAGAGCAATCCTTTACTATTTTTTCTTTGCATAAGTAAAAAGGTAAAAATGTGAGTAAGACATAATATTTAAAATGATGACGTCAATAACATATCAAAAAATAAAGGGAGGATTTTTTTATGGAAGAAGAAAAAAAAGAATGTTATACAATGCCTTTGATAGGCGATGAAGCACCACATTTCAAAGCAAAAACTACGATGGGTGAAATCAATTTCCCAGATGATTACAAAGACAAATGGGTAATACTATTCAGCCACCCCGCAGACTTTACCCCCGTATGCACAACAGAGTTCATGACTTTTGCAACCATGCAGAATGAGTTTAAGAAACTAAATACGGAATTAATTGGTTTATCTATCGATAGCATATATGCTCACATAGCATGGTTGAGGACAATAAAAGAAAAGATAGAATACAAAGGAATGAAAAATGTAGAAGTGAAATTCCCACTTATTGAAGACATCAAAATGGATGTTGCAAAAAAATTCGGAATGATACAACCAAATGCATCAACAACTCAAGCGGTAAGAGCGGTATTTATAATGGACCCTAAAGCAAAGATACGAGCAATACTTTACTATCCACTGTCTAATGGAAGAAACATGAATGAAATTAAAAGACTGATCGTAGCCATGCAAAAATCAGATAAAGAAAATATTGCTACCCCTGCAAACTGGCAACCCGGTGATGACTGTATAATACCACCTCCAGGTTCATGTGGAACTGCAAAAGAACGGGTTGAAAAGAAAGAAAAAGGAAAATATTGCCTTGACTGGTTCATGTGCTTCAAAAAAGAATAAAATACAAAATCTCTATTTTTTTATTTTTTAGTAAATGAATCTATAATCTTATAAGATGATGTGATAGATACTGATGGTTTCAACATAGCAGATACAGAACAATATTTCTCCTGTGATAGCGCAATTGCCCGTTCCACATGCTTTGGATCTATGTTTTGACCATAAAACACATATTCGAGATTTATCTTTGTGTAAACCATTGGATAACTCTCGGCTCGCTCAGCATCGATATTGATTTCAAAACCCTTTAATGAAACCTTTTTTTTATCTAAAATTGATACGACATCTGCTCCTGAACAACCACCTAACGCTAGTAAAACTAACTCCATGGGACTAGAAGCGGCATCTGAACCGCAGGTATCTTTTGGTGTATCAATAGCAACCCAATGGTTACTATCTGCTTTTCCGATAAAAGAACATCCTTTTATTTGTTTTACGATAGCTTTCATAATATTTCCTCCGTTCTAAGAATATTTATCATAACATTTTGTAAAATTAAATAGTTTCTGTTATAAGAGGGATTCGAACATTTATTTACAATTTATTAGGGTTTAAATCTCTTTTTTTAGCCACAAGCACATGATCATGCAAAAAATAATGGTTTTTCTCCTGTTGTAACCATATTAGTGCAGGGGAAGTGATTTCGACTTCAAGTTCAAATCTCATTTTTAGAGTTTATTTCCCCATTTGGAAGGTAATATCGTTTTTTAATCCATAATGAGACGCTGACAAGTGAAATAAGCACTGGAACCTCCATTAAAGGACCGATGACCGCAGCAAATGCCTGCAGTGAAGCAATACCCCAGACACCAATGCAAACAGCGATTGCCAGTTCAAAGTTATTGCTTGCTGCGGTAAATGACTGTGTTGCCGCCAAAGAATATCTGAATTTTAGTTTGTAAGAAAGCCAGAATGAGATGAAGAACATCAAGAGGAAATAGGATACCAAAGGAATAGCAACACGAACGACATCAAAGGGTCTATTGATGATATACAAGCCTTTGAAACAAAACATCACCACAATAGTGAATAATAAACCGATAAGGGCAATCGGGCTGATACGCTTAACAAATGTTCCATCATACCATTCTTTGCCCTTCTTTTTGATAAGTGTGTATCGTGAGACGATTCCTGCAATGAATGGAATCCCTAGGAAAATAAAGACACTCTTTGCGATATCAATGATTGATACGTTGACATAGGTAGATGCAGAAGCACCACCAATCCATCCAGAAAGAACGGTAATAAAGAGATATGCAAGAAGTGAGTAGAAGATTATCTGGAAAATGGAATTGAGTGCTACAAGCACGGCACAATATTCACAATCTCCCTCTGCCAGTTGGTTCCAGACCAAAACCATTGCTATACATCTGGCAAGCCCAACCATGATGATACCCATCCTGAACTCTGGAAGGTCAGGGAGAAATATCCAGGCAAGACCAAACATTAGTAGTGGACCTATAATCCAGTTGAGAATGAGGGATGTTCCAAAGATTTTTTTTGCTTCTTTTGCTCTCAGCAATTGATTAAGTTCCTCATATTTTACTTTAGCAAGAGGAGGATACATCATGACAAGTAGCCCAATTGCTATTGGGAGAGATACAGTATCAAGACGAAATGTATCAAGCGTTCCTGCAACGCTTGGAAAGAAATACCCAATAGCAACACCAATAGCCATCGCAAGAAAAATCCATAACGTGAGAAATCTATCTAAAAATGAAAGACGTGTTTGAGATTTTTCTGTAATAGTTTTACCTCCATCATTATTTTAACGATACTTTGGAACGTAACAAAGCAATGCCATCAGTCCGTGCACGTAGCACATCTATCATTTTTATTTTTTCCATTTCTTTTCTATTTAGAATGCGATTTTTCAGAGCAGTTTTATATAAAAGATATTCATCCTTTTCAGATATATTCGGTATAACTTTTTCCGTATACAAGAATTCCTCAACAGAACTGTTCTTACCGTTGTTATTGCCTTCGGTTAAATCAACACGATATGAATCAAAAACAAGGAAACAATGAATCATCGGGAGATAAGGTAAATGATATTTTACAAGTATAAGATCTGTTCCTGTGACTATTTTTTCATTCATAGCGTATATCCCTACCATTTTGTATATAGGAATGTTAAGTTCTTCAGCAAGAGTTGCAATAACGGCGTGCTTGGTCGTACATGAGCCATATCCTTCTTTGAATAATATTAAAATATCATTTGTTGTAGAGTTGTATTCATAGGGTAAATTGTGCACATATAAGCAAGCATCCCAGAACGTCTTGATTTTTAGACTGATGAACTTTTCTGAAATAATTCCTTTTTTAATAATAATGGGATTTGGGAAAACAGTATATGTATCCATTTTAAATTCACCGTATACCAGTTAAACATTTCTTGTCTCTTTAATATTTGTTGTTGTTAAAAAGGCGAAGTATACTGTTGGAAATTGAACATTGATAATATTCAATTTTAGGGTTTAAATCTCTTTTTTTAACCACAAAAACATGACCATATAAAAATTAATGGTTTTTCTCCCGTTGTAAACATGTGAGTGCAGGGGAAGGGATTTGAACCCAAGAATATCTGTAAAATTATCGGTTTTCTCCTGTTGAACGACCTGCCAATTGGTGGTTAGTGGGCCCGAAGAGGACTGCATTCACTCATATCTTATAATTTCAACCAGAGTTTATGCCTTTTTCAGCAACTCTGGTTCTAAAATGTCTATCAATTTCTTTCTTTTTTTGTTTGGAGCGAAATCAGGATAAAAATCAAAATTTTTATATTGACATGTTTACTAGCAAAATTTATATAAGTAATATTTAAATATTACCAGCTCAATATATATAAATATAAGATGGAAAAATGTGGAACATTTTATCTAAAAGAAGCCTAGCTGTGGGATGTATGCTGTTTATGATTCTTAGTAGTGTTTCTACTGCTAATTTTGCCAATATAGATAACACAAAAAATATTGAGATGATTGATGGCAAAACTGATTCTTTAATGTCAAGTTATAATTTAAGTAAGTATTGGGGTAACAGGGATATCAAGCTTACTAATGGCACTGGTTTCTTTGATACTTATAAAGATAAAAATGGTGTTTGGTGGTTTGTTGATCCAGAAGGTTATGCCTTTTATTCAGCAGGAGTGGATGGTGTTAATACTGTAGCGAATGAGAGTTATAATGCTACCATACTTGAAAAGTACGGTAATTATTTTGAATGGGCCAATATCACCCAGCAGAGACTTAAAGACTGGAATTATAACACGCTTGGTGCTTTTGGTGATTACCAATTTTTTTCAGAAATGCCATATACTTTTAAATTTATATCTGGCAGAAAATTGGGACGAATTGGTTGGGAAATATATGTACTTAAAAATGGAAGTAAATATGGGAAGTGCGTTCCTGATGTTTTTGATTCTCATTGGTGGGATATTGAAAGAGACAACATCTCTGAAGAAATAGAAAAGTTTAAGTTAAAAGATGATCCCAGGCTCATAGGTTATTTTTTAGATAATGAAATCCATTGGGAATCTGACCCTTATCCTTTTGATCAAAATACACTTCTTGAAACATATTTATCAGTTCCTTATGAATTTAATCAACCAGGGAAGATGAAGGTAGTCGAGTTTCTTATAGATAGATACAAGGATGATGGTATTGAAGTTTTCAATAAAGTGTGGAACATGAATCTTAAAAGTTTTGATGAACTCTATAACGTAACAAAGCTTGGCAGAACAGGATGGAAAGCACAGCATTTTATTTCGAGAGTTAAAGATGATATTCAAGATTTCACTCAACTTGTTGCGCATACTTATTTTAAAAACATCACAGATATAGTTAGAAGTATTGATCCAAATCACTTGATTTTAGGTGTTCGTTTTCATTTGCTTGGAGCACCAGAAGAAGTCATAAATGAATGTGGAAAATACTGTGATGTAGTAAGTATCAACTATTATCGTGATCGCTTAGTTACCTATGATCCAGGAAAATATCTGACAAATATTCTTAGAGGTGCGGTGCCATTAGATAAATGGATGCAAAAGTATTACAAGTTAACTAATAAGCCATTGATTATTGGCGAATTTTCTTGTGCTGCCGATAATTTCCCTATATTGCGGGACCTGTTCTCAGGAGAAAAAACTGTCCGTACTCAAAAGGATAGGGCAGATTATTTCGGGTGGTATGCACGTAATTGTTTAGAAGCTCCATATGTTATTGGATATCACTGGTTTAATTACCATGATGATTACAGGGGACTTGTTGATTTACATGATAATCCATATAGTATTCTTGTTGATCGCATGTCTTATATCAATAATATGATCTATGAACTTCATAAGAATTGAAAGAACAGTGTTGAAATTAATTGGGGTAGGAAAAAAGGTATGTTTAAAAAAGGTTTAGCTTTAGTTTTAGTACTTCTCTTTTTAGGAACAGTAATAATTCCAAACATAAATGGCAACTTCATAAAAACAAATGGTGTAAATAATGATTCAGGATGCCAATCTATTGGTTCAATAATTAATGAAAGTGTACTAGATTTACAATATATCTACAATATCACAAAGGCCCTTAGCCGTATCATATTTACTGAATACAATGAATCAGCTGGTGAGATTGCTAAGGGTAGAGAGTTTGGAACGAAGGGAGAACATAAGGCAGCCGAGATACTTTTTGAAAATATGACAAACCTTGGCCTATATACCTGGAAAGAACCGATTAAGAATACACCAGCAACACTATCAAAATTAACAACAAAAATTGCATCCAAAGTAGAAATACTGGAAATGGGGCTAACAGTAAAAAAAATTAGCGATTGCTCCATAACCCCTGTTACGGAATGCTACTTTTCTTCCAGATCAAACTTAACTGGAGCCTCAATGTCTTCTCCTAAAACTGCTAAATTAATTTCTTCGATATGTCCTGTTAATGGAATCCTGGATCGAAAATATAATTTGTATGATGGGGAGCGGTTGACTCATAATTTTTCATATACAAATCTTAGGGTGATTAGAAAACCATATACCTATTCATTTTTAACAGAATTTATATGCCACTACAAAAACGATCGGCCTTTTGTTTACATAGCAAAAGATCAAAGTTACTGCGATTGGCCAGAACCGATACCAAAACTAAAATTTATGGGACCTATTAGAAATAAAATATTTCAAAAAGTGCCATATAATGAAATGATTTTATGGATGCTATCTCAGCCTAATTGTAAAGGATTAATACTTGTTGATTCCAACAATGACACACATAATGATAACCCAGGTATATATGAACCTCTACCAGCAATATATGTAAATGGATCGTTAGGGAAGAAAATATTAGATAATCCTGATGATTATAGGATAGATTTTTATATAAATCAAAAGTGGAATGAGTGTGTTGAAAGCTACAATGTCATAGGACAGATCAATGGGACTAATCCAAATGAAACTGTCATCGTAAGTTGTCTCTACGACTGTGAATGGAATCAGGGTACTGGTGACTCAGCAATTGGTATGGCTATAGTTCTTGGTATTGCTAAATATATGAAAGACCACAATATAACACCAAAATGCAATGTAAGGTTTATTGGTTTCTGCGGAGAAGAACATGGTTTGCGAGGAGCTTACTATTACGAGGCTGTACACAGAAAGGAAAATATTTCTATGGTTATTGATTTGAATCAGCTAGGATTCAATTGGACAAAAACAAGGTTAGAATTAAAAATTTTTACAAATAATGAGAGTTTAAAATCTTCTATAAATGATATAGCAAATAGAACCAATTATACATGTAGAACTGGGAATATAACTGACCTTCGTGTGTATGATGGTATTACCGCGAGTAATGCAGAGGTATTTGTAAATGCAAAAGAGCAAATTAATCGATCGTACAATGCAATTGAATTTGTAAAAGCATACAAATGGTATTTTCATCATAAAGATGGTATGAATCATCAAGAAGGAGATGTGTTAAAATATTTTGATTGGCTTGATACTAGTTTGACAGGTGAAATTGTATGGAATGTCACAAAATCATTCACTGTTAACTTTGACCATTAGTTTGAAAATGAGATTACTGTTAAAGTGCAGGGGAAAGGATTTGAATACCAAAATACATGTAAAATTAATAGATTTCTCCTGTTGGCATAAAAAGAGCATACTTATAAGTAATTAGATGATTTTAGGTTGAGAAGACAGGATGGATAATAAAAATATTATTGCCAAGAGTACTTTTATTCTTAGATTTATTATTGGAATTTTATGTATAATACTTGGTCTTATTTTAATGGTTTTATGGTTTAATGGCCAGGAGTTACTGCCTGGAGGCAGTATATTAAACACAACACCCCTTTTTATTCTATCAATCGGGATTTTTCTTATCATAGCTGGAGCATGGGCTATTTCATGGAATAAGATTGCGAATACGAAAAATCAAACAAAAAAAATACTTTACACATCATTTGTGATAATTATTATTTTGCTGGGATTGCTATCTTATGCAGACATATCTTATAGGAATAGTTATTCTCCTCCACCACCAAATCCATACATCCTTTTGACTGCGAATCCAGTCAATCATTCTTGTACGATTACTGTAGAAAATACGTATTATAGTTCTGTACAGTGGGCGAACGTTTGGTATGGATTGGGAGATATGACGAATTCAAAACGGATATTTAATGGCACTGTGGCAGGTACATCTAATGCAACTATTATTTTACCAAGAACCGGCCAAATTAAGGTTGGACAAACAATTACGATATCGCCCGCTGGTGCATGGACTCAAGGCAATCCTTTAGACAACAAAACTCAGTATGAATTTGGGCTTATCTACAATGTAACCAACGGAATCATTGGTGAGGTCAGTTGGACACAACCGTAAAAAAAATTAGAATAATCTAAATGTAAATAGCCACTTGATTTTTTATTTTGTAAATTATAAAATTAGTGCAGGGGAATGGATTTGAACCCCTGGACGTTAAAATAAATCTGATTTTCTCCTGTAAAACGACTTGCCAATTGGTGGTTAGTGGGCCCGAAGAGGACTGCATTCACTCATATCTTATAATTTCAACCAGAGTTTATGCCTTTTTCAGCAACTCTGGTTCTAAAATGTCTATCTCTTTCTTTTTTTTATTGATTAGCATACGTTATGCGATGGCTTATAAAGGATTAGTTGTTTTTGAATTGTAAATGGGGAGTAGGTAAAATATGAATAGAATCTTAATAGCCATCGGAATTGTAGTTGTGATAATCGGTGTTATAGCAGGCGCCTTAGTAGTAACAACCCCCCAACTATTCGGATTAGTCACTACTAGTGATACCCCATATGCCCAATACATGATTCCATTGATAATTGGTGGAATTGTGCTGATTATAGTAGGCGCTGTAATACCAAGCAAAAAAATGGAGGAGAAAAAATGATGGATGATGTAACTTTATCAACAATAATTGTATTTTTAATAAGCCTTGTTATATCGGCACTTATTATCTATATCGTAACGAAACTATTTGGAGAAAAGGAAGGGTTTGGCACTGCTTTATTGGCTGCTTTTATCGGAGCAATCATATATACAGTTGTCTACTATGTCTTCGGCATTACTCCTGAGTTGGCTGGATTAAGATGGGCAGCATCCATAGTTGGAGGTATAGGTTGGCTTATTGCTCTTCGCTTTTTGTATAGTATTGGCTGGCTGAAAGCGTTAGGTATTGCTATTATCGTATGGATTGTCGCAGCTGTTGTCGGCTTCTTCCTACCAACCATGGTAGGGCCATTATAAGTATAAATTCAATTGGGGGCCTTTTGGGTTTTTCCCAGAACGCCTCCCATATTAAAGATATGAAGATTGACAGCACCATAAATGGAGGTATTTAGATGAAAAAACAAAAACAATTTGTCATTGTTGGAATTATGCTAGTGATGTTGATAACAATAAGTTTGAGCGGTTGTGTTGATGAAAAAAGTAAGTTTATTGGTACATGGAGGACCGCTGGTGGGGAGACGACGATTACTTTTACTAGTGCTACTGCAACAATTGTCGGGACCGGTCCGCTGGGAATAGCTTCGTTAACTGGTAGTTTTAACTACACGATTGCCAACAACAAAATCACGTTTTCTTCTGGTGGATCTCTGGGTTTCACACTGAATTATAGTTTCTCTGGTTCAACATTGGTTATCAGCAATGATGCCGGTAATTCGGTGATATTTACTAAGGTATAAGATGGAGGGAAACATATGGTAAAAACATCGTTAGGGTTAGAAGAAAATATTGAGGCAGCGCTATGCTATCTGGGTATCTGGATCACTGGTCTTATTTTCTATTTCGTTGATGACAAAAATAAGCTGATTCGTTTCCACGCAATGCAGTCGATCCTGGTATTTCTGCCACTTTCAATCCTCGGATGGATTTTCGGCGGGTTTTTCGGAATTTTTCACTATGGATCTGAATTGAATTTTCTGGGCTGGATCAGCTGGCTTTTCTGGATACTCGTGGTCATTTTATGGATCATTCTGATGCTCAAAGCATTTCAGGGGCAGAAGCTGAAACTGCCGGTTGTCAGCGATCTTGCTGAGAAACACTCGTAAAAAGTGCAGGGGAAGGGATTTGAACACCTGGACGTTAAAATAAATCTGTTTTTCTCCTGTAAAAAGACTTGCCAATTAGTGGTTAGTGGGCCCGAAGAGGACTGCATTCACTCATATCTTATAATTTCAACCAGAGTTTATGCCTTTTTCAACAATTCTGGTTCAGAGATGTCTATCGCTCTCTTTCTTTTCTTTTTTTGTTTTTTTGTGAAATCAAAGTAATGTAACAATTTGTAAAAAAATAAGAATAAAAACAGTATAATGTTGCAATTAACACTTGTTTAGGATACATTTAAATTAGATTATTATATTAGAAGTTTATATTTTTTGGGGAGGTAAAAAATGAAAAAACAATTGGTAATAATAGGTATAGTTCTGACGCTAGTGATGACCGCTTTAGTAATAGTACCGGCACCGACTGCTCATGCACCAGGATTTAACTGGGAAACAGTATGGCAAATCGGTGATGCTGAAGCAAGCCCGATGGATGATCCATGTGATGGACCTTATTATTACACCCCTTATATTGATCCATTTGTTATTGGAACTAATACTGATAATGACTTTCCTTGGGTGACAACTCCGCCAACAGCACAATATCCTTATGCAAATAATTATAACATTACATGGAATGGCGCTTTGCCGTATGGTGGAAGACTTGTATTATCATGGGCCCCCGGAGCAAGTTCAATAGATAATATAGATATATATCTGGATGGAACTCATATATATACGCTAAATGAGGTGGGGTATTATAATTATAGTTGGTTTATGGGCTGGGTAAGACGTGAGTATACCATTACGCTTGGTCCTCTTGCTGAAGGTAATCATGTATTATTTCTTGACCACACATTCGGAGATGGTGCTGCTTGGGATTGGCTAAGACTTGAAAAACCATCAAATCAACCGCCAGTAGCAGATGCAGGACCCGATCAAACCCTTGAGCAAACTTCTCATGCTGGAGCAGTAGTTACACTCGATGGATCAGGCTCATACGATCCCGATGGTGACTCTTTAACCTATGATTGGACTTGGGATGGAGGCTCAACTACAGGTGTAAGCCCGGCTGTTACACTTCCATTGGGGACAACCACGGTAACATTGACTGTGAGTGATGGAACATATACCGATTCAGACACAGTCGACATTAAAGTACAGGATACCACTCCACCAGATATAACGCTATCGGGTGATCAAATAGTCCTTTGGCCACCGAACCATAAATATGTCACCATTCAAATATCAGATTTCGTCATATCGGTAACCGATATCTGCGATGCTAATGTGGATATCAATGATGTCAAAATTACATCAGTGAGCAGCGATGAACCAGAGAATGCAAAAGGCGATGGAGACGGTAATACCTGGAATGATATTGTTATCCTTAATGCGCAAACCGTGAACCTCAGAGCAGAACGGGAGGGTACTGGAAACGGTAGAGTATACACTATTAATTTCGGAGTAACCGATCTATCAGGAAATACCGCAACAGGGTGTTGTAAGATTTGGGTTCCACACGATCAAGGGGCTCATTCTACAGCTATTGATGACGGCGCATCTGTAGGATATACAGTATATTACCCGTGAGCAAAGCAATCTAATTGGTCTTTGGTTGAAGTAGCACAAGGAACACTATTGACATAAAAGATATGGAGAGGTATATCCTCTCTCTTTTTTTTATTTTCCAGATTAACATCCGTTATCTGAGGATTTATAAGGCAGTAGTTGTTTTTAAATTGCAGTAAAGGGAGGAAAAAAATGGAACATTATTGTAACATCTGCAAAAAAACCATTTCAAAATATGTATATGACGCGTCTATGACGCGTTATGGAAAACCACTTTGTATAACACATCAAAACAAGGTTTCACACAGCTTTAAATCAAGTTACCAAGCACATTGAAGAAAAATAAAATGAACTTGTAGTTTGAGGGAGAAAAAATGAAAAAACAACTCTTGATAATAGGGATAATCGTTTTGCTTGTTTGTGTTGGATTTAGTGGATGCACGGAAACGGGGGTAAAAGATAGTCGCTTTGTTGGAAAATGGGAAGCTGTCCTTAATAATTTAGGACAAACTGCTAATTTTAAGTTTAACAGTAATGGAACAGGGGACTCAGGTTCTAATGGCATTTATGGTTCTAAAATCACTTGGTATGCAGAGGGAAACAAACTATATTTGAAATATGATGACGGATCGGCAGGATCATTTAATTTTGAATTTCGAAATAACAATACAATGTTGATACTAAAAAAATTTTTAAGCTCGGGAAATTTGTATTTTATAAAAAAATAAATGAAATTGTAGTTTGAGGGAGAAAAATAATGGACGATAAAATAGGATTCAGAGATAGAGTTTTGAGACAGTTGGATAAGGCACTCATATTATTTGAGTTAATTCTGAGTGTGATATTCAGTTTAGTAGGACATCTTACAAACAGCATGTATTTTAGGGGAGTTGGAATTGGATTGATAATTGCTTGGGTGACAAGTGCATTAGCCTATTTATACAAAAAGAAAAAGGTAAAACCATGAGCAACTCTATTAAAATCTTCCTCCCAAGTGATTTATCTATTACTTTACCGGTATTTAGAAGTTCAAATCATTTTTTAGTCCTATGACAAGTTTCTCCTGGAAAAATAAGAAAAAAGTGCAGGGGAAGGGATTTGAACCCATGATTACCGGTGAAAATTAGGATTTACTCATGTTGGAGGGGAACTGGAATTTACCAGTAAAAATCTTTAGGAACTATTGTTTGAATGAAATCGGTATAATAACACAAACATGAAATTATTTTGTGATTATAGTCACATAATGTATTTATATAACTCCCCACAATATAACTACATAAAAGTGACAAACATGACAGGAATTACTAATCTCATTCGTTTTTATTCTTTGATTTACGGAGCCTTATTGTGTGGTTTTAGTATTTTTATGATGTATCCGGTTTATAACTCGATTACTTACGTTCAAAATATTCCAAACGTACACCTTTCCATGCCTATGGATAGAATAGTTATGAACTTAGGGCTAGAAATATCGTTTTTTCTCTCTGGTTTATTATTGATTATAACCTATTTTGGATTAAGCCGTTTGAAATCCTATTCAAGATTAACAGGTATATTTGGAAGTTGTTTGATACTTATAACTACTACTATCGAATGGCTATTTTATAGTGGAAACGTAACTTTAAACGGCTTTTTTATTATCGCAATTATGGTGATAATTCCCACAACAATCCTGATAATATTGATTACTGTATTTTGGAATCGCTTGAATCTTGAGGCAAAGGTAAATTCAAAGTGAATTGGTTTTATAAACAAACACCTGTTATTGAAATTGTAGTTTGAGGGAAATATAAAAAAGTGCAGGGGAAGGGATTTGAACACCAGTTCAGTCATAAAAAATAGCCTTTACTCCTGTTGACAAAACAAGAGCAAACTTATAAGCGATTAGTATATTTTGGAATTGAGGAGATTAAGGATGAAAGAAAAGTTAGTAGGGTTACTAATCGCTGTTTTATTGTTAATTATTTTTTTCAGTGGATGCTCTGAAAATAAAATGGACAATACTGGAGAACCAAAAGAAACTGTGGTAATTCAACAATTAATAGATAGTGCATCTTCGGGAGATACAATACATATTCCAATTGGAACATATTATGAGAATATTGTTATTGGCAAGTCAATCACTTTGATAGGTGAAAATAAAGACACAACAATTATTGATGGAAATGAAACAGGAAGCACTATTACTATAAACGCCGATGATGTTAAAATAAGTGGTTTTACAATTAAAAATGGGAGGACGGCCGGAATATTCTTTGGTTCTAATCACAATGAGATTTCTAACAATATTATTTCCCATAATCAGAATGGAATATATTTTAATAACTCAAATTCCAACAACATTAGCGACAATATTTTTTTGATAAATGACTGGACTTTGCACCTTGATAATTCCAGTGAAAATACAATATCAAGAAATGATATCCGAAAATCATCGGAAATACACGGTTCTATTCAGCTCCAAAATTCAAATAACAATATAATTTCAGAAAACATTATTTTAAATAACAGTGGCTTTGCTATTTCGCTACTAGAATCTTCAAGTGGTAATATCATTTTAAACAACAATATTTCAAACAATAATTATGGTATTATGTTAGATGGATGGAGTTGTACTAATAATAACGTGAGTGGTAATCTCATCTCAAAAAACAATTATGGAATAACCCCAACTGGAACATTTGGTAATTTGTTTTATCATAATAATCTAATCGAAAACAATAAACAACTTGGTGGATTTACAGGTAATATGTTTGGTTATCATAACTTTTGGAATGGTACTTTGGAAGGGAATTACTGGTCCGACTATAATGGTACAGATAGCAATGGTGATGGCATCGGGGACTCGCCATATGATGTCACTACTCCACTAATTGGAGCAATTATCGGTCAAGACTATTATCCATTGATGAATCCAGTCAAGATATAACTGGCTTAAAAGGCCTCTTGCTTACTTTGTTTTGGAAATGAAATCAGTGTAAAAACCTACAAAAATGTTAAGACAAGCAAGATGATTCTTAGATTGGTGATGGAATGAAAAAAGAGATTTTGGCTGTAGGAATCATTGCTTTATTGCTTACTATTGCTTTTAGTGGATGTGTAAAAGAAAATACAGGCAACACTGGAACATCACCCTCTCAAAATGGTAATCCCCCTACGTTAGGTAATATCACTAGTTTTGATGAAGCAGTAAATCATTTCGCGTTTAACCTTTATAGAGAGTTTTATAATGATCCACAGAATGCAGGCAATATTTTTAACTCGCCTTATAGTATTTTTACTGCTCTAGCTATGACATATGAAGGAGCAAAAGGAGTTACTGCTGAGGAGATGGCTAGTGTATTAGGCATAGAGCAGGATAATGCTAGTTTTCATGAATACATGCAGGCACTCTATCGGTATTTAAATGAAAATTCTAAGTATAATATAAGCACTGCTAATGCTCTTTGGCCAGATACGCATTATACTCTTTTACAAAAATATATCCACGTTATTGAAACATATTATGGTGGGAATGTTTCAAATGTTGATTATTCAAATCCAGAAGCAGCAGCAAAAAAGATTAACAACTGGGTTGAAAACCAGACAAATAACCTTATAAAAGATCTCGTCCCGGCTAGTGCTATTGATCCTGTTTATACTAAACTTATTCTTACCAACGCGATTTATTTTAAGGGAACCTGGATGGTTCAATTTGATAAATCTAACACAACAGATAGACAGTTTACAACCTCATCGGGTGAAACACTGGATGTTGAGACAATGAAACTTGTAAATACAGAAAACCGTTTTAACTATACAGAAACACAGGATTTGCAAATACTTGAACTACCGTACAACGGTAACGAAATTTCTATGATGATCTTTTTACCAAAAGAAGGCTCTAATTTATCAGAGATAATAAACAACATGGATAATAATAGTTATTCAGAAATAATAGACAAAATGACAAAAAGAGAGGTTGATATTTATCTTCCAAAATTCACAATAAAAACACCATTATACAAACTTAATGACTATCTGATAAACCTAGGTATGCCAACTGCTTTTAGTGGCTTTGCAAATTTCTCTGGACTCGATGGCATTGGAGGCCTTTTTATAAGCCATGTTTTACATAAAGCATTCATAGAGGTAAATGAAGAAGGAACAGAAGCAGCAGCAGCAACAGCAGTGATTATGCGTTTGAACGCTAGCAGCGGAGGTAGCTCAAGAGTAGTGTTTGACTGTAATCATCCATTCTTTTTCACGATACATCATAAAGAAACAGGTACAATACTATTCATGGGAGAAGTAACAAATCCTTCTGAATAAAACACTCTTTTTTTTGTTTTTGAAATGAAATCAGTGTAAAAACCCAGTTTTTAATTGTTTTGTTGCAGGATGATTGTTCTATAAAGTTTAAATATAATTAATGTTAAATATTAACATGATAGATAATATCTAGCTTTTAAAGAGGTGAAGATCTGAAGAAAACAATAATTATAATATTTATACTGATGCTAGCGACAGTATTGAGTGCTTTTTCTATAAATGCAGATGATGGAATAAAGTTTATTTTACCTGAGTGGGGTGGTGGAATGGTTCATAGTAATCCTCAATTGTTAGATTACATCTGCTTACCTGTGCCAAAAAACAATGTACAAATAGTATGGCATAAAGATGATTTGCCGGGAGAAAAAGCAGGCGGATGGGGAGATGTAATAGCTGGAAACGGTAAGATTGCAGCTTGCTCATATGCAGGCACAAGCGACAATATAGTAATTTATGATTATGATGGAAATCGAATATGGTCGTCAGGTAATTTATTAAATTTTTGGACCGTCTCATCTACACCCATGGTCGATATCCATGGTAGGGTCATAGTATGTGATAACCGCAATGTTGTTATGGTTGACCCATTTGACTATGATTCAGATGGTAAAATCGTTGAATGGGTGTCAAAAATTCCCTACGGTGGGCTTCCGTTTAGCCCGGTTATATGTGGAGATAATAAAACGATAATTATTGCTACTAACAATGGTCCAGTTTATGCATATGACGTTAAAGACGGCTCACTGATTGCTTGGAAATATTTAGGCAAAGGCGAGAAAATAACTCCAATATCTGTTATACTAAACAAACCAGATTCTGGATTTTTTTCGACTATCAATACTCCTTGTGGAAAAGGAAATCGTGTATACATATCAACCGAATATAAAGATCCAAAAGGCAAGTCGACATTACTTCATTATGCTAGACTTTATGCAGTTGATGTTGATCCAGACAATCCAAACTTCAATGACAGATTAAAAGTGGCTTGGTATTATGAATTCGGTGGACCAAGTCAGGCAAGTCCAACGTTAATTAATGATACAATATATTTTGATGGATACAGATCAAAACCAAGTGTAAATAGAGACATACATCTATTTGCAGTAACCGATATGGGAACCTATGGAAAGGAAAAATGGAAAGTATCATATCCTTTCCCAACCTACGCGTCTTTTACATATGACCCAAGGGGAGGTTTTTGGTATGTAGATCCATGGGGTGGAAATGTAGTTCACTTCTCTACAAAAGATGGAAGTATCATAGAGAAAATTGTCATCGATAATCTTGTTAAAGAAGAAGGTAGACAAATTCCGTCCTCAGTTATGACTATGTGTGGAAATGACACAAATCCCATTATGATCGTTTCTGCAACTTCATTAACGCCGAAGAAAGCAAATAGTTATGTAATTGCTATTGATTTAGCCCATAATAATTCCTTGTTATGGAAAGTACAAATTTTTAAGGGAAAACTACGTTCAATAGATGCGGCACTTGGTGAATATACTATTTTGATGAAAAACAATGAACCTAGAATAGTATTTGCTACATTCTTTGATGGCGCATGGGCGATTGGAAATGCAAACCCAGTTCGTTAATGGGTTTTCTCCGTTTCTAGAAACGAAATCAGTAAAAAGTGCAGGGGAAGGGATTTGAACACCAAAATACATGTAAAAATTAATCTTTAATCCTGTTGACTAAAAAGGGGCAGTCTTATAAGTAATTAGTTTATTTTGATGCTGAGGATATTAAGGATGAAAGTAAAATTATTGGGCTTATTAATTGCTGCTTTATTGTTGACAATTGTTTTTAGCGGATGCTTTGAAGAAACCAAGAAAACCACGACAGTTGAACCAAAGACGATTTATGTCGATGACAGTGGCGGGAAGGATTACACAAGTATTCAAGATGCAATAGACAATGCAACAGATGGAGACACTGTATATGTTTACAGCGGAACCTATTATGAAAATATTGACATTAATGCCTCAATACAGTTAAATGGAGAAAACGTGGCGGATACGATTATTTATGGGCAGGGACACCCCTATAGCGAATTATATGGCGGTGTTGTTAATGTGTTTGCAGATAATGTCTCTATAAAAAATTTTATAATTAAATCTGGAGAGCCTAACAAATATGCTTGGAGTATGGATGATGGAATCGTTATTAATTCTGATAATAATAAAATTCAAAATAATTACATTACTGAAACAGAGAACGCAATAATATTGAAAAGGGCAAACTATAATTTAATCAAAGACAACTTTATAGGCAATAATTGGGTGTGTTTTATTTTTGAATTTGCATCCAACAATACAATAATTAACAACACAGTAAGTGAGAATGTCGAAAACAGGTATCACGCATCTTTTAATTATAACAATAAAATTAGCGATAACATATTTACCAATAGTTCTTTGTATATACTTGGTTCTTACAATTATATTTATAACAATTATCTAACAGGTAGTGGAATAAATATTGAGATGGGCGATTATAATAAAATATATAATAATATCTTAGAAAATTCACAGCAGTATAGTATTTCAATAGAAGGTTCAATGAATTATTCTATTCTTTCAATAGATGGTTCATGGCATGTTATAAATAACACACCTCAAAAAAATATTATTGATAACAATACAATAAATAATGCCAGTTCTGCCGCAATAATGTTAGAATTTGCTGGTAATAATACGATTTCTAATAACGTAATTAATAATGCTGGGACTGGAATTTATATGGATTTAGTAAGAGGTAATAATATCTTTAATAATATGCTAAGAAATAATCAATATGGAATTGGGATTGTTAATCATATTGAGGATTGGTTTACCAAGACCGAAAATAATTACATCTTCCATAATAATTTTTTCAATAATGAAAAAAACGGATATGACCCTGACCGATTTAATACAACTTGGTATAATGTAACTTTATTACAGGGAAACTACTGGGATGATTATACTGGCATAGATTCTGATAATGATGGTATAGGAGATACACCATATTTAATTGAAAATAATTTTGGAATAGAGAATCAAGATTTGTATCCGTTGATGAAGCCTTTTGATATTTAATGTATGCAGAGGGAGGGATTTGAACACATGGAAATGGGGGGGAGTAATAACAATATTTATATACAATTAAATAAACAATATACTATAAAAATATAAATGCGGCATGTTAAAATGAAGACAGCAATCAAAAAAGAGTTGGCACTTACTATGATTATTCTATTTGCAGGTTTATCATTAGTACCGTCGATAGGCAGTAGCAATATAATTATAAGCACTAAGGAAATGGCTGCCAAGGATGAATCGGGATTGTCAATTCTTAATATCGATGCTTCTTCCCCATATGATTATGGTATAAAAGCAGGAAGGTTGTTGGGATTACAATGTATGCTTATAAATCGTTTTGCGGAGTCCAAACAATTTGAATTACCTCATGAAGACGTAAATAAACAAATAGAATTAATGAAAGAGTATTGCCCTTCTATCATTGAAGAATTTGAAGGGCTTTCGGCAAGTACTCACATAAAATTGGAAAGATTGATTTTATTGCAAAATTTTTTAGAGTCGTTTTTTAGCGAAGTATGCACTGCAATTGCATGTACCGGAAAAGCGACAAAAGATGGTAAGACATTATTGGGCCAAAACATGGATGCATACAAACGAAGCGTATCAACTTTTACTGGTAGATTTTCTTTTTCTCATTTATGGGTTAAAAAGATTTCAAAAGGATATAAGTATGTTTTTTTAGGTATACCCGTTTTATGTGAAAAACCGCTTCTAAATGAAAAGGGATTGGCAGTTGTAGGTAATGATGTCATTGTTACAAAAGATAAAAATCGAACTGTTGATAGGGGACCAGGCATACCTATTATAACTTGGTACGAAATGGTCATGATGAATTGTAAAAACGTTTCTGAAGTAATCCCCTATTATAAAGGAGATTTGAAACCAACAACTTGCAATAAAATCTTTGATAATGCTATATGGGTGGATAATGAAGGAATTATTGTGGATGTCGAAATGACATATAATCATCTTATAACAGTATTTGGTGATTCAACAGAGACAACCGGTACACCTGAAGGCATACTATGGCACGCAAATCATCATCAATGGCTTGATCCTAATGAAACTGGTTCTATTTTTCCTGACGAATTCCTATCTTCCAAATTAAGAGCAGAAAGAGCTCGTGAGCTATTGTTAGAAAATTACGGAAACGTAACCGTAGAGGTTTTGAAGAAAATATTTAGCGATCATGGTGGTGGTTTTGATCCTAATAAAAAGGACTCAGGAGACATATGCAGTCATCCTGATCTGGCTCATATTTTTCTTCCTTTCAATGATGTAACTGTCAAGTCGGTTATAATAAATCCAAAGAATTTTATTATATATCGTGCCATTGGTTCACCATGTAAAACAAAATATGTTGAATATAATTTTTCTAAAATCTTTGATTGCACATAAAAAAGAGTAACACAATTAAGATTAGATGTATGAGAGGGGATTTGAACCCATGATTACCGGTGAAAATTAATCTTTACTCCTGTTGACAAAAAAGAGCAGACTTATAAGTAATTAGCCTATTTTGAAAGTCAGGAGATTAAGGATGGAGAAGAATATAAAAATCATCTCGGGAATAATTGTAGTGGTTTTAGTTATTATTGCAATTTATAGTTTGTATCCTCAAGAAAAAAATAGCAATGATAATTATATTGGTGAGACTCATGATGCAAGATTTTTTGGAACCTGGATAAATGCAAGCACGAATCAAAGCCCAGAATATCCTTTAGCCTGGTATACATTTTATCCAAATGGAACTTGTTTAACACCTATTGGAGAAATGTGGTGGTATACTCAAACTTACACTTATAAAAATGTGACAGACGATACACTACACCTGGAAAAATATGAAAATCATAGCCTAACTTTTGCTGACGTTTATGACCCATATTCATTTTCAGATAATAACAATACTCTCACACTTAATAGAACCATATTTAGTTATGGAAGTAATAGTAACTGGAATTTCACCAGTAGAACTTATTACAAAATGAATAAGTTTATCGGAACATGGAAATGGTCATCAGATTCTCATCATGATACTCTAAGCTTTTTTTCAAATGGCACATTTTCACACATATACAGTAATGGAACTAATGGCGGTACTTATTATATTAATTACGGAAAATTAGTATTATCTTTTTCATCAGGACTAAAAGTACCTTTTAGTTATTCTTTTTCCAACGACTATACAAATCTAACAATAACGGTTCCACTTGAAGGTATAAGAGTTTATAAAAAACAATAAGTAATTGAAATTGTAGTTTGAGGAAGGAATTAGTGCAGGGGAAGGGATTTGAACACCAGTTTAGTCATAAAAATAATAGTCTCTCTTGTTGACCTAAATATTTATATATAATGTAATATAATAACATAAATACTCTATGAAAATAAGAAGACCTTTAGCCCTATTCATTGTATTATCAATTAGTTTAACTCCTATTTTGTCAAGTTTTTCTATTTCATCTGCTGCTAATGGAGGGTCTTCTAATCCTGTTAGTTCATCTATTCCAGAAAGTCATTTGGTAGAAGGTGTTCCCTATGTCGGTCAGGAAACTGGTTTTTATTGCTATTATGCCTCAGTTACAATGATATTGCAATACTATGGAATAAATACAACTTTGAAAGAAGTTCTTCATCATTCTGGTGTTGGTTATTCATTATATTATAATGATTTGTATAATAGAGATAAATTAGTGTCTTCCTTTTTTAGAATTCCCATACCTGGTTACGCAATTTGTCAATCCATATCAAACACGATTGACTTAGCAAGTCTATTTAATCTCACCTTTAATTATTGGTTTCCGAATCAAAATACATGTTCAATTGAATCAAGTTGGGGGGATTATTGGTCTAGAGTTAAAGAGAATGTTACAAATAATATCCCGGTAATGACTGGCGTAAATGTAGAGTATTTCCCTTACACAAATGTTTCAAGTGGTCATACGGTTGTAATTGTTGGTTTTAATCAGACACACGTGTTTTATAATGACCCTGCTACTGCAGTTCTTTCAAAGCCGGAAGATGGTTTTTATGCAAACATGTCAATTGACATTTTTCAAAAGGCTGTAAATTCTACTCCTGCAACAAGATTTATTATAGGAACTTTTGAAAATAATTCCAATGTCTATTACAATAAAACCAAGATATTTGAAAAAGCACATGAAAGAAACATTAAACGATTGGAAGGTTTTTTTACGGAAGATTTACAATACATAAATACTAGCATCAATGCTGTTAAATCATTAAGAAATGACTTTAGGGTCGGTCCACTCCATAGAATGCTTACTGTTAGAAGATACTGGGATTACTGCAAGCAAAATGGTCCACTATATGATAGTTTTTATCTTATATCAATAGAATGCCATAATGTTTCTCAATATCTCTTAGAAAACAAAGAACTATCACCTAAAATCTGTGCGTATGATGGCATGTTACTTGAAAACGTGTCGAAACATTGGATGAATATCTTTTTATATACTGTAGAATTTGAAAAAATAGCCCTAAAATATGGTTATTGGGTAACATCAATTAAATCCCTCCCCATAACTGGAAAAATAAAATCAGAATTAAATAAAATTATATCAATTGAAAATTCTATTATACGTGGGCCTTCAGATACAGCTTATTGAAAATTAAATCGATGTAAATAATTTTATGCAGTGGAAAGTATTTGAATACGAAAGTAGTCAAAAATCATTGTCTTCTTCTGTTAGTATAAACGAGAGCAGGTTTATTAATAATTTAGTCATTTATGAGATTTGAAGAGAAGGGTGAAAAAATGTGGATAATAAATTTATTAACAGGATTATTTGTATTTTTCTTAGGTTTAGTTATTAGAATTTTTAAAATGAGCTATCTCATTGCAGGTTATAACACGGCATCAAAAGAGGAAAAGAAAAAATATAATGAAGAAAAAGTAATAAAATATGTAGGTAATTTAGTAATGATTTCTTCAGCATTTTTAATAATTGGAGGTTTATTATCTCTACTATTTAATGCAACACAAGAAACAATAATTACTGGAAGCTGGCTTTTTTTTGCTGTATTTATAATTGGTGGAGTTATTTATTTTAATATAAGCGGTTATGCAAAAAATAAGGAATAAAAAAAGATGCTTTGAAATATGGTTTTAATCCAGTTGAAATCATATGAGTGCAGGGGAAGGGATTTGAACACCTGGATATAAAACCCCCTCGCAATCTTGTATTTTTGAGTGTCGCCAACAGGAGAAAAAGAGCGTCACGCCGTCCGCCGACATTAACCTCCCCTTATGGAAGATTTCCAAGCGATAAAATGCCGTTTTTTGGCGTAACGATTTTCCAACCATCTCTTTCTTTTTTTATTTTTTTTTGTTTATTTGAAATGAGATCAGTGTAAAAACCAGATTTTTAATTGTTTTGTTGCAGGATGTTTGTCTGATAATATTTATATACTTGATTATATAAATATATTATTTATAAAAGTATGTTCGGTGAAAAATATGAAAAAAGAAAAATTAGTTATTTTTGAAGCGGGAATTACTGTCTTTCTTCTGGTATTAACAGGATTACCAACAAATTCAAATCCGAACGTCTCTATCGAACAAGCAACAAAAATTGCAGTTGACACGTTGCTGTATCCGACATGTGAGGGAGTCGCTGCAGTTATGTACACTGAAAACCCTGATAAGATTATCGTTATGGTGGAGAGTGAGAAGTATGCAAGCTTGATACCTAAACAAATCGAAGGATTTGATACCCAGGTTGTCGTAAGTGGCAGAATTTACGCACTCGGATATCATGATCAGCAGCAAAGTGTTGAATTATCGGAAGGTGGGGGTGGATTACCGCTGAGATTAAGTAGGACGGCGCATTGGCCTTTATTGGCGGGTGGAATATCCTTTGGGAATGCGTACAGCACTAGCTGGACCGGTACTCTTGGTGTTTGTTATACTTCTGGCACTTCTAGCTATTTAGTAAGTTGTGCACATGTTATCGCAATGGACAATAATGGGAATTTTATCCCTACGGGACAAAACACAAGGGTATATCAACCAGCAAAATGCTATGCAGGGAATACTAATGTCGGCTACCTATATAGTTACATTCCAATAGTATTCAATAATAACAACTATTGGAATTATGCAGATGCGGCTAAAGCACTATGCACTCATCTACCAATTGGAAATAAATATGAAGTCCGCGCAGATAATAATGGCTATTATAGTGTTTCTTTTACAACTACATTGCCTGCTGCCGGCCAGACGGTAAGATTGTCCGGGACAACAAGCGGAGTAGCAACCAATACAGTATACGGAACTTCCGCTACTTGTACCATCTGGTATACTTCAACAAAGTGGGCACGTTACATGGATGTTATTTTTGTAAACAGACCATTCGCTCAACCTGGTGACAGCGGGTCCTTCGTCGACAAGAACGGGTATTTTGTTGGCATACTCTTTGCCCAAAACGGAAACTATAATGTAGTATGCAAAGCTGGATACGTCAAATCTGGGCTAGGAATGCCTTAAACATAACTACTGGTACAGAAAACCTAATGATTCAGTCGTATAGCTTCAACTTTAAATCAAGTGAACTTAACCCATCTTCTTTCTTTTTTTGTTTTGAAATGAAAATCAGTGTAAAAACTGTTTTGTTTTGTTGAGTATGTCCATTCTATAAAAATATGTATGCAGGAATGTACATTGTCAAAATATATATATTAGATATAATATATAAAACTTAGAAAATGCGAGGTGAAGATGAAATGAAAAACATAATGGTTTTTGGAGCTGTTGCTATCGCGTTGCTGATGGTTTCAAGTGCAACTGCTGTAACCATGCCGCATTCAAATGAAAGCTTGAAATCAGGGCCCGTAGTCGTTGGTAGTATCAATTATGTTCAACCAGGTATTTATCTCAGCGGATCTGAACAAAGAAAAATTCTTTCAGATGCGTTAATTTCTGTTGATGATCTTGATGCTTATCAACTTTTACAAGCAATAATTGAAAAAATGGATCTGAAAGGATTTGTAGATAGCAATGATATAGAACAAATTATAAGTGATAATAACCTAAACTTCAGTTTTATAACTTCTGGACCTATAACCACAGGTGATACCCCTTGTGCTGGTGATCTATTGTGTTTGAGGCGCCCTTTGGGAATTTCTAAAATTCCGGTAAAATACGCTATGCTTTTTTGGTGGGCATATGATTGGGCTACCTATGAATGGGATGTAAACGTAACAGTTTCTACAGAAAAATTTACTGAAAATCACATTGGATGGGCTATCGGTTTTTCAGGCATCTCTTATGTGGGGTCCGATTATTTTGGCACTTGGTGTGTAATACATGGGTCTGCTCTATTGTTTTTTGTTAGAGTTATTGGTAACTCTAACAGCCAACCTCAAAGCACTCCGCAAAGTAACCCACAGATCAATCCATCACCACAAAGCCAGCAAAGCAATCCTCAAAGCAGCCCGCAGGTTAACCCCTCACCAAACCAGCAGCAGATGGGCCAACAAATTAATCTATTACTCCAAAATCTAATACTGCGCCATCAAACGATAAACTAAAACAACAAACTAACTCCTCTCTTCTTTTTTTCTTTTCTTTATCATACTTAGATTAACACCCGTTATCTGAGGGTTTATAAAGCAGTTGTTGATTTTAAATTGTAATCCAAGGGAGGAAAAAAATGAAAAAAAGAGCAGACAATAAAATCCAAACTCCTCAGATGGAGAAGGATATTGAGCGAACCAAAGATATTTCAGAAGCATGGTTGCAGGGCGGAAAAGCAGTTGGAGAAATTGTTCGGCCGAAGAAAAAAAGGAAAAAATAGTATAAAATGAAATTCGATGCTTCCATTTGGATTAGAATAATAGTCAGTTCGATATTAATAGCTACACTGCTTTTTATTTCGAAGATAATTTTTCAACTGATTCCTACATGGTTACCATTGTTGCTTAGTATTTCTGTTTCTGCTTTGTTAAATAGGGTTGAAAGTGTTAAAGATTCAATTATTATAGGTGTAATCATAGGGATTTTAGCAGGCATATTACTCTCTGTATTTTTCCTAAATATATTAGCAGCAATAACCATCGTTTTCATCGTTTTCAGTATAATCGGTGTGTTAATTTCATATTTTGTCTATACGTATATTGCAAAATAATTAGTGCAGGGGCGGATTTGAACCCATGATTACCGGTAAAAATAGTTTTTAAAAGATAATGCTAAAAATATCTTTGAAATAAAAATCTGTTCACCAAAGTTGAAAATACAACAATTTATATATAAGAAAATTTATAAATTATTTAAGTGTTGATAAATTGAAAAAGAAAATAATTATCCTATTAATTATACTCTCTGTATTACTTATTCACGTTTCGGGCATTGTTGCAAAAAAAGAATCAAATTTGCAACAATTTTTTCCAAGGTTTCATAAACCTATAACTATAGAAGGGAATTTAGAATTTACAAGTGATAACGGTGTGGTATCTGGAGATGGAACTGAGGGCAATCCATTTATTATTAAACACTGGGTTTTTCGCTTTACTATTTTTGATATTTTTAATCACAATTACGGGATTTATGTTAAAAATACATCATCTTTTTTTATTATTAGTAATTGTTATTTTTCATTTGTAAACGGCCAGTTTGCTTTTGTAATAGATAATTCACTACTGAAAACCCATAGTTGTGGTCTTTGTCTTGAAAATGTGTCCAACGGTAAGATTGAAAATTGTTTTATAAAAGGTTTTCATCAAGCGATAGATATAATAAATAATTCCACTAATAATATAGTTTATAACTGTAAATGTTTCAATAGTTACTGCGGGATAGGTATCTCAATTAATTCAACTCACAATATTATTGAAAGTTGCCAAACATTAACATATGGTTGTGCTATTTGTTGTTATAGTAATGCCCATTATAATGAAATTAGGAATTGTTCTATTAGACGTGCTTCTTTAAATATTCAAGGATCATCTTCTCATAATCTAATATTTGGTTGTGAGGCAATTAATCTAAGAGGCTCTGGTTTAAACATTTACCATGGTGCCAATAATAATACAGTTAAAAACTGTGTTTTTAAAAATTGTAAGCATGGCATTAGAGTATATGATGAATCAAATGATAACACAATTTTTATGAATAATTTTATGAAAAACAGTCAAAATGCTTTTGATGAGTGCAATAATTTTTGGGATAATGGAACCCATGGTAATTACTGGGATGATTATACTGGTAAAGATACAAATGGTGATAGTATTGGAGATACACCTTATTTAATCCCTGGAGATGACAATCAGGACAGGTTTCCATCGATGGGAGCATATCACTAAAAGTAATATTGAAATGAAATCAGCGTAAAAACCTCTCTTTTGTGACGAATTGAATGATTGCTCCATAAACCTTATATATAATTAAATTCACAATATAAGATAATAATATAAAACTGTGAGTATATCTATGAGATTAAAAATCCTTGCAATTGGAATAACCATAATGATGCTAAGTATTACTTTACTTTCAACAGCCGAACTAAACAATATAGGAACAACTGAAAATGATGAAATCAAAGAGATAAGAGTAGCCATCTATTCAATGGGAGACACATATGGTTCAGATCTCCAAGTCTATTTTGATATATTAGATGGATACCAATGGAAAGTGGGAAACAAAATCTATAAATTTATAGCAGCTAAAATAGACGATAAAGGCATTTTCAAAGGAGATTTAAACACAGAAAATTACGATGTATTTACAATCCCTTATATGGAAGCACAAGAAATGGTCACAAAACTTTCTCACACCAATATAAGAAATATTATTTGGAAAAATAAAATAGCTGATTTTATTAAAGACGGAGGTGGATACTTTGGTCACTGCGCAGGTACTTATATTATTGGTTCTGGACTAAGCAATCAACCAGAGACGTTTTTTGAGAAAGAACATGATAAGGGCGCCATGCATATTTCCCAAGTAAAAGAATATGATCAAGGGGGCTGGATAATTCTTGATCAGCTGGGTCATCCTGAGAAAATAGGTTCATCTGCCTATGTTTGGTTCTCGGGTTGGGATGAGAACAATGAGAGTGCTTGGTTTGCAGGTTGTTGTTTAGATGTTGCCATCGATAAAAATAATCCTATCTTTGATGATATATATGGGGATACACGGCGATTTATGTGGTGTGGTGGGCCAGCTCTTATACCACCTGAAAAAAGTAATAACGTAAAAGTTATAGCATGTTATCCAAAGGAAGATATATCTGATAACAAATCCACACAGGTGCATGCATGGAAATACACTGGGCGACTCCTTGGTTTTCTTAAGGGTTTCTTAAGCACGATGAAGATGGGTGGAACCATCTTTAATAAAATTTACTTTACACCTTTCAAAGCCACCGACTGGGAGATGACAGATAAGATAATTCAAACAGATCGTGCCAATAAACCATTTATGACCATGGAGACGTATCCCAACGAAAATCAAGGTAGAATAATAATATGCGGTGGTCATCCTGAGGATCGTGTCTGGTGGGGCGGCCACATTGAAGAAGAAAAAGACACTTCTGAAAATAACCTTTATGATTCACTCTATCACTGGACTGACATGACTAAAGTTGATTATACTTATAATTGGTGTATCGTTCGAAGAGAGGCAGCATGGGCTGCAAAAGTACCAGACAATGATCTCCCACCAATATATGGAGCATCACAAGTAAGCGATATTAACCCATATAATCAGTCTTCTAATTTTACTATCATAGGTAATGCAAAAGAAGAATCAGAAGGAATCATGTCATTAGATTTGTATTATCGACATTATATTGATGCCTCTTCTTTGAGCAACTGGATACTATACGGAACAGATACAGACGACTCCGATGGTTGGTCATGGGAGTTCAATGCTTCAAATGCTAGTGGATCTGGTTATTACCAGTTCTACTCAATAAGAAACGTACAATATGAAGATCATACAGAAAGAGAGACAGCACCACCAGGACCAGATGCAATTGCATATGTAAAAATCAACTAAATCTTCTCTTTTTTTACAACAAAAAACCTGTTACTTTTATACTGCCCGTCAATATGTACTTTAGGTTCGAGTCCGTCTTTACAAAAAACGTTGTACAACAGGAGAAAAAGAGTGTCACGCCGTCCGCCGGACTCGAACCGGCGACCGCTCGGTTAACAGCCGAGTGCTCTACCAACTGAGCTAGGACGGCAAATAATGCAGCACAACAGAATATAGTATCATATTAAAAGATTACCCGTCAGAAGTTAAATCGGTGTTCCATTTTTAACCTCTTCATACTGCTTTCAACGAACCTATATACGGTGGAATGTCTACTTCCACTCAAAAGCATATCTATGGCCTTTTTTAAAATATCCATACTCTCCATATCAGAAATAACTGAGATGGTATGGCCGTATATCGATATATTTGATTCAGTCAGCTCTTCGAGTACACGCTTGGTTTTGCCTTCTCTACCAATAATCCTGCTCTTCACCCTTAGTACGTGTTGTTCTTTTTTTCCAACATAATCACAAATATCAAAAATAAAAAAATCAACGACATCATCCATTAACCTGTTTGCATGCTCAGGTGAAAACCCTCTACTTATGGCACGTATAATGTTTTCTATTTTCAATACTATCAAAGGGTCTTTTGCAGTTCTTTCATCAATGGCTACTTCACCTTGCTCAGAATCAATATATATTCTGACTCCAGATATCTCCTCTAAGTATTTCTTTGTTTCACCTTTATGACCTATAAGCACTCCAACGCGATCCATGGGAATTTTTAGATATTTCATATCAATCACAACTATTTTTTTGTTATATTATTATATATTTTCTCTTCATCGGCTTTTATGTCATATTTTTTGAAGTAATGCACAATGTTATGTATATCTCTTTTCAGGAATTCATACGAAAGCGGATGCTCTAGTAGTACGCCTTGGCCAAGATCTATTATATATGGTTTATTTCTATATATCAATACATTAAACGCACTTAAATCGGCATGTACCAATCCGGCTTTTTTATACATTTTGGAGATAGAACCAATCAAACTATCAAATATTTCCTTTGGTTTTTTTAAAACAACGTCCTTCATCATGGGCGCCGGTCTTCTGGAATCACCTATGTATTCCATTACTAAAATATTATTTATCATCTTAATTGGCTTTGGTGCCCTCACACCAATTTCTGCAAGCTTACTGAGGTTTTTAAACTCCTTTTTAGTCCAAGAATATATGATATCTCTTCGATTCTTATTTATCGCTGTAAACCGTGGATCTCCCACAATGTAATTTGATATGTGTTTAAACGTTGCATTGGATGTACGGTATATCTTCAATGCCAAAAATTTTCTATCCGGCGTCACAGCACGGAAAACATTACCTTCTTTACCAGTAGAAATCGGGAAATCTAAAATATCAATCACTCTATTGGAGATCAATTTCTCTAAATTATGCAAGGTAGATTTATCAAAAACTTCATCCAGTGTTTTTCTATCAACACCTATTCTGTCACCTAAAACTTTATATTGTCTATCTAATTTTTTCATCCATTTTTCATCTAAAAAAAAATCAGAAGACATCGATTTCCCCTGGGAGTAGTTTTCTTCTGCTGAGTACTACGGCCTGGGTTCTTCTATATCTAAATACAATATCTGCCTTTTCATTTTGTATATCCCACGGTTTTATGATTACTAGATCCCCTGCCCGCACTCTTTGTTTTCGCTTCATTCTACCTGGTATTCGAGCCAGTCTTGCTTTTCCATCCGCGCATATTACATTTATTCTTGATCCACCCAGTAGTCTATCTGCAATAGCAAACATTTCGTTTTTATTTTTATTGGGCAACGGCAGTCGTATATATTCCTCGTCGGACTCTTCTCTTTCTTGGTACACAAAATCACAAACTCTTAACCAGAACAATCTTTTTAATATTAAACCTTTACTATAGATAACAGAAAGAACTAAAGACCTAGTTCATCGGCAATTTCTTTAAGTGAATTAAGACTCAACGCGAGAAATGCGTCTATATCCACTCCAGTATCCTGACAGAGTTCAATTCTACTTCTGCTGCATCCCTGTGCAAACGAGTGGTCATAAAATTTATCTAACAAAGTTTCAAGTCTAACATCTGCAAGTTTTTTTGAGGGAATTATGAGAGCCGTAGCAATAACCAGTCCTGAAACAGCATCTGCGGCAATCAAAGCCTTATCGATGGATGTTACAGGAATATAATCTGTATGCTTGTAGTTGTGAGCCTTTATAGCATTTATACATTTCTCTGGAATTAAACCATCTAAAATCTGAGCCGTAACATTTGCATGTTTTTCCGGTTCTTTATCAGTATAATCATAATCAAGATCATGGAGTAAACCGGCCAAACCCCACAAGTCTACATCTTTTCCAAGTTTATTTGCCATTTTCCTCATTATGATTTCAACTGCCAAAGAATGCTTTATTAGTTTCTCATCTTTAAGATATTTTTTTAACAATGCAAAAGCTTCTTCTCTGGTTATCATCTTGAGTCCGAGTAAGCAAGAAGAACGTTTTAAAACTTTTGGAAAATTTTCACAAAAAACAAATGGTTAATTTAATGGAAGAATATAATTAGAAGATAATCCATTATTTTGTTGAAAGGGGCAGATAAAATGTTAATTCAAGATATTATGACAAAAAGTGTTGTGACTATAGATTGTAATGAGACAGTACTTGATGCATGTAAAAGCTATAAAGATTACAAGGTTGGTTGCCTTGTTGTTATGGATAGAAAAATTATTGTTGGCATCGTTACAGAAAGAGACATTATTGAGAGGGCCATTCTTGCAGATAGGGATCCTAAAACAACATTGGTTAGAGACATTATGTCAGCAAATATTAAGACTGTTCATGCTTTGGCTCCAGTAGAAAAAGCAGCTGAGATTATGGGGGAATATAATATCAAAAAGCTTCCTGTAATTTTAAATAACGAGATAGTAGGAATTATTACTGTTACTGATATTTCTCGTGCAATACCCACCTTTTCTGAGGCAATTGATGACCTGATCCAATTTTATTCCGAAAGCAGAAAGAACATTGAAACAATGATGGATGAATGGGAGGAAATGGTCATTGGGTTGAAGAATTATCGAGAAATAATGAAAAAACAAAAAACGCAAGAACTACAGCTAGGTTAAGAAAGTAAAGCTATGGCGATACCTTTTAATGCCTCTTTTTCCATTTCCTGATTCAAATGGTATTAGACGACCTGGGAAATTCCCTTAAGGGAACTTTAAAGAAAATAGCCAATGCGGTGTATGTCGATTCGAAGCTTATAAAAGAGGTAGTAAGAGATATACAGCGAGCACTTTTGCAGGCAGATGTTAATGTTAAACTTGTTTTAGAACTGTCAAAAAAGATTGAAAAACGTGCGCTTGAGGAAAAACCTCCCGCAGGTATGAGCAACAGGGAGCACGCCATCCATATCGTATACGAAGAACTTGTAAACATATTGGGCGAATCTAGAGAACTTCCCATGAAAAAACAGGTTATAATGATGGTTGGTCTCTATGGACAAGGTAAGACTACAACTTGTGGAAAACTTGCAATATATTTCAAAAAGAAAGGACTAAGACCTGCTTTAATTGCTGGTGACGTGCATCGACCCGCAGCATATGAGCAATTAAAACAAATAGCAGAACAAGTGGAAGTACCATTTTATGGCGATAACAAAGAAAAGAATGCAGTGAAGGTTGTAAAAGAGGGATTGGATAAGTTTAAACGAAGCAGCGATGTGATAATCGTAGATACTTCTGGAAGGCATAAGCTTGAGAATGATTTAATTACGGAAATGACTGACATTTTTAAAGCAACTAAACCTGACGAGAAACTGCTTGTTATGGATGCGGCTGTTGGTCAACAAGCAGGCCCGCAGGCAAAGGCATTCAATGATGCCATAAACATTACAGGTATTGTTCTTACAAAACTGGATGGTACTGCCAAAGGCGGTGGTGCTTTAAGTGCTGCAGCTGAAGTCGGCGCACCTATTGTTTTTATTGGAACGGGTGAGCATTCCGTTGATTTTGAAACGTTTGATCCTGCACGGTTTATCTCACGACTTTTAGGCATGGGTGATATCAAATCATTGATTGAAAAAGCAGAAGAAAGCCTGAAGGGAAAAGATGCAGAAAAAACAGCTAGAAGGATAATGTCTGGCAAATTCACCTTACATGATATGTATGATCAGATGGATATGCTATCTGGAATGGGCCCCTTGAAAAAAGTAGCCGAAATGCTTCCAGGCGGTTTTTCAGGCAAATTGAAAGATTCTGACATGGATAATACCCAGGATAAACTGAAGAGGTTTAGGTTTATTATGGACTCTATGACTGATGAAGAGATGAATGACCCAAGTATTGTTCGCTCTTCTCGCATCAAACGCATTGCACGTGGTGCAGGCGTGGAAAATAAGGACGTCAAAGAGTTATTGAAATATTATGATATGACAAAACGTATGATGAAGGGATTTTCTGGCGATCGAAAGTTGCAAAAAAATCTAATGAAACAATTTAAATTTGGAAAATGATTTTTTAAAATAATATTGGGCCTTATGTTATTTAAAAATCAGAAACAGATTATTAAAAACGGACAAACTAAAGAATTAAAGAAAACAAGAAAAGATGTTCTTGATATATTGGCCTCTTCGCTAACCGCGGTTGACCCATATAAAACCGTTAAATCAAAGTTTCATGGAAAAAGCCTTGTTTTTGAAGGAGAAACTATTGATATCTCTGAGTTTAAAAATATATTTTTAGTTGGTTTTGGAAAGGCCAGCGTTGGCATGGCAGACGCTGTCTGTGATTCTGTTGACATCAAAAGAGGAGTTGTTGTCACCAGCAATCCAAACAAAAAAGTTCGTAGCGATCGTGTAACTACTTTTGTTGGTGGTCATCCAGTACCTAATCAAAAAAGCATAGATGGTACAGAGAAAATCTTGGATGTAGTAAGACAATGCAGAGGAGATGATCTTCTAATCGTGTTGATATCGGGTGGTGGATCTGCGCTTTTATGCAAGCCGAGAGTTAATCTAAGAGATTTGCAGCAGATGACTGAGTTATTATTGAAATCAGGCGCAGATATAAATGAAATTAATACTGTACGCAAGCACTTGTCATTAGTTAAAGGTGGACGGCTTGCCAAATCTGTTAAATGTACAGTAATTTCTTTTGTTATTTCAGATATTGTTGGTGATCCTCTAGATGCTATCGCTTCTGGCCCAACATGTCCTGACTGCACTACATATATCGATGCGCAAAAGGTTCTAAAAAAATATAATTTATTGGAAAAAGCGCCATCGGCCATAAAAAAAGTTTTGGAAGATGGAATCAAAGGCAAAATTCCCGAAACGATCAAGGGCAATGATCCTATTTTCGACAATGTATTCAATTTTATTGTTGCGAATAACGATATGGCATGTAAAGCTGCTGTAAAAAAAGCAGAAAAACTTGGCTATGATACAATGCTTTTGACTACATCTCTTATTGGCGAAGCAAAAGAAATTGGCAGATATTTGGTTGGTAAGGCACGAAATTATTACAGCAGAGATGCTAAAAAAATTGTTTTTGTCTCAGGTGGAGAGACTACCGTTAAGGTGAAAGGGAAAGGTGCGGGTGGCAGAAATCAAGAGATGGTCTTAGGGGGTATTGAAGAATTAGATGGTGCAGATGTAGTTTTTGTTTCTTTTGCAACCGATGGCATCGATGGAGTAAGTAATGCTGCCGGTGCCATTGCTGATGGTTTTACCATGACAAGGGCACACAAAAAAAATATTTATCCAGATGAATTTCTGAAAAAAAATAACTCATATGAATTTTTTAAAAAACTGGATGATCTGCTTTTGACTGGCTCAACAGGTACAAATGTAATGGATGTTCAGATTATTATAAAAAGTTAAATAGAAAAACGCCATACTATAATATAATTATATATACCGTAAAGTATTTAAATCTATATTGGTCTATAAATATATTTATTCCGATAGGCTGGAGATGAAATATGAAGAAAAATGCTAATAAAAAAAAATCTGTTATAATATTGATAGTTTTATTGTTAATTTCGAGTTTAAACTTTTTAACAACTGTATCTGCCATTAAACAAAACAACAGCGATGGAACCTGGTTCGACAATTTTGGGGATGCCAATGGAATAGATGCATCAAAATCTAGTAACTACAATTTTTCTTCTGGATTAATTACTTTGAATTCAGGTACAAATATTCATTATTACGATTACAATGATAATAATCAAGAAGCGTGGGAATCAAATTTAACATTTATATCTGGAGAAAATACACTTTTACGTCTGAGAAATCCATTATTTGAAGCTTCGTTTGGTGATGACGGTTATAGCGCAATTAAGAAAAAGGATGGAAAAGTAATAGAAACGAAAGCTAGCTATGTCAATAAGGGGTTTTCTGATTTAACTTATACATTTTCCCCTATTCATCATTTTAGATTCAAAATTGGACAAAATAAAAACAACATAAATGAATTCGTGTTTTCTTGGTGGTATGGAAGCAAAATAGGTGATGCAAATGTTGATTACATTCAGCTATATGTTTGGGATTATTTTTATAAGTCCCTAGGTGTGTGGACATTAGATGGAGATGCTGTTTCATATGATAACATAAATTCTAATGTAAATGGTGACATCCATTTCACAAGCAATAATACTAATTATGTAAGCGATGATGGTTATATTGATTTTTTAATTGTTGCGATCCCTAAAGAGAACGGTAAAACTTGCATATTGGCTACAGACTACGTAAATTTAACAGTAATTGCTAAACATGGATATTTTGACAAAGGTTACGTTGTTTCAAATGAGATTGACAAGAGTAGTAGCCTTTTGGGTTGGGAAAGCATAGTATGGAAGGGTTCTAGTTTAAACAATGCGTGTGTTAAAATACAAGTTTTGAAAGCAAATGGAGACATTGTAACTGATAGCGATTTGCCTGGAAATTCGCAAGGATTTACAACTTCACCCATATATATATCTCAATTACCTGCATCTATCAGTAAGATCAGATTAAAAGCTTCACTTAATTCTAGCGATTTGTCTGTTACGCCATGGTTGCGTAGTTGGGGTGTGACATGGCAAACAATATCTAAACAGTTCATGGATACCTTTTCAACAGATCTAAGAATAGATAAGAACGTCGGCGTTAACATTAGTAGTGGCGTCGACATAAAAATAAGCGATTTCTACAGTGATTGGGCTATTTTCGGTAAAAATCCTGCAAATACACGCTCGTACGAAGGTTATGGACCGCAAAAACCTGAACTTTATTGGAATACAAAGAAAGAAACAGTTGGAGGGGGATTCCGAAGTCCTATCATGAGCAAAGGCGTAATATACATACCATCTTCAGTCGACGATACGATATATGCATTCAATGCGACAGTGCCATATAGTAAAAAGGGAAATGAACTTATGCCATTTGACAGCAGTAATCCTTCTTATGTCGTTGATGCTCCTGTTGCAGTTGCAAATAATTTTGTAATTGTTGCAACCAGTGAGAATAATGCATCTAATAAAATATATGCATTGAATAAAGGAAATTTAAAAGTTGAAGAATGGAGTTACTCTTACCCAGGAGATATATGTTTTTCCTCAGCTCCGACAGTTGCCGATGGAAAAGTTTTTATTACATCTTGGAGTGGCAAATATTTGGATACTCCCCTATTATCTTTTTTGAATAAAATCATTGGCGGAAATAATAAAATCATTGCCTTGAGGCTAGACAATGGCAATAAGATATGGATAAATAATTTGCCTGCAGGTAGTTTTTCAACACCTGCCATTGCCGATGGCAAGGTTTTTGTAGGCTGCGACAACATGTACGGGAGGAATTTGTTTGCATTTGACGAAGAAACAGGAAAAGAAATCTGGAATAAAACAATTGGATTAATAGGAGGAGCATCTCCTGTTGTATCTAATGGTAAAGTTTTTGTCGTAGTCAAAAAACAAGGTCCTTTATCCATAGTGGGAAACGTGCAAATTGTTGCATTGAATGAAAACAATGGAAATATAATATGGAATAAAACCCTGGCAAAGAACATACCTGCATTTGAAAGTCTGCCAAAAGGTTTACATTTCTACAATCTAATGCCTACCTCCACGCCTGCTGTTAAAGAAAATACAAATAGATTGTATGTTACATCACCAGATGGAAAATTACACGCCTTTAACACTAGCGGGACGGAGATATGGAACACCAGTCTGCCTTCCGCAGTCTACGGTGTAATACCGACCTATTCTTGTACTTCACCAGTTGTAGCAGATGATGTTGTTTATGTGGCATCAACAAATGGAATTGTACATGCCCTTAAAGCATTAGATGGAAAAGAATTATGGGAGTTTGATTTAAAGACTAATGATCCTGAATTATTAGATCAGCCATATATACTAGCCTCGCCGATTGTTGCTGATGGTATCATATATGTTAGTGCAACAGATGAACTTAGCAGATTTAGTGGTGGTATTTATAGCATCGGTAATTATACAAGCGGCCAAAAAGCATGGGTTGTTTCTTATCCTATACATGTTCCTACTGGAAACTGGTGGCAAAAATTCCAAGCTTCCAATTCTTCAAAAAGCGGTATTACATTTAGTATTCTAGATGAAAATTACAATGTCTTATTATCCAGTATTAAAAACAATGATCCAATATCAGATTCTTCCATAGTAAACACCAGCATCATAAGGTTATCCGCAGAGTTTTCTAGAAAAAACAAATCACAGAATCCAATCTTGTACAGCTGGGGCGTCACATGGGCTCTAGAAACCAAAGCTCCAACATTTGATGCGAACAGTTTTAAGCCAGACCCAAGCGGATATATTAACATAAAAACACCAGAATTTTCAGTAAACGTATCAGATGATGTTTCTGGCTTGGGCATAGACTCTGCCAAGTATCTATTGGAATATGTACCCGAAGGGTCTACCGCGGCCGTAAAAACATTATTTAAAGCCGAATGCGCAGATCTAAACGGAGTGAAGAAGACGGCACTAGTAGCATCGATTCAGGATTTAAATTTAAATATCTCCGACTTAAGGAACATAACTTTTTCCATAAAGGATCTAGCCGGAAATCAAGCGAGCATCACAAAAAAATTGAGAATGGATATAGTAAAACCAAAATCTAATATAAAGAACATAACAAGTTTTCAGAAAACATATAATAAGCCTGTTACCATCAAAGCAAATGCAAATGACGACAAAAGTGGCGTAAGAACCGTAGCCCTATTTTATAGATTTTTATCTGACAACAAAAATTGGGGAAACTGGATTCTATTTAGTGATATAAAAAAGCCCTATGAGTGGCTCTTCAATGGAAAAAGTGGTTACTACGAACTATGCACCATTGCCACAGACAATGCAAGTAATGAAGAAGACCGCCCAACAAGTAGCAGTGACAATCGCACTTTATCAGTCCTGTATGATGCAAATCCTCCATTTATATCAACAAATTTAGACAAAGAATATATATTTAATAAGTTACCCAAGTTTTCCATCGATTTTAAAGATGACTTTAAACTGGAAAAAGTTGAATACAGACTAAATTTCCATGGAATTAATAACTGGACATTGATCAAAAACAATATCGACAGTGAAAGCTACACAGGTGAATGGACCATTGCCCAAAAAGACTGGGACTATATGAATGAAACAGACGAATACTACATATATTTCAAATTGACCGATTCCTGCGGGAACCAAAATATGACTCCCTACAATAAGGCACCAAAGATAATAAAAGATCTCACCCTTACTAGATCCTATCTAGACTTATCTGATTTCAAAGATTTGCACTTTGATGATAAATTCACCATTGCAACTAACCTCCACGGTGAAAAAAACATAACAAATATGACTTTGTACTACAGATACTCTCCGGATAAAGAGGCATGGAGTGAATGGAAACAATATGGAGAAAATTTAATAAAATTACCATTCAAGTGGAAATTCACAGCTAGTGAGGGGAGTGGATACTATGAGTTCTATACAAAGGCATGGTCAGCAGGCATGGTAGGTGAATCAGACCCAGAATCTGTTAATGTGGCTCTATTCCCAATGACTCAGATAATAATCATGATTTTGCTAGCAGTCATTCTCGTTATCGTGACCACTTTTGTTCTCGTTAAAATGAAAAAGAAGAAAACCTAATCCTGTTATTTCTTTTTCATTCAATTTTTTCTTCTGATTTAAAACGTGAGAAAATCTCATCTAAAAGAAGATCTATGCCTTCTTTTGTTTCGCAAGATATCTTTAGATTTTTAGAATCTGTTTTTTTTATGTCCATCTTACTTTCAACAAGGATTATGGGTTTATCGCCAAATAATTTTTTTACCTGCACTAGTAAATGTTTTTGATCTTTGAGAGTGTAACCACAGGTTTCAGAAGTATCAAGTAGGAATACTATCAAATCAGCGAGGTGACTAAGCGCAGCTATGGCCTGCATTTCCATGTCATTTCTATCAGATAAAGGTCTATCTAAAAGACCTGGCGTATCTATTATTTGATATTTACTTGTAATATATTTCTCAGTTTTTTCTATATGACCAACATGAATCTCTTTTGTTGTAAAAGGATACTGAGCAACCTCTGGTTTTGCAGATGAAAGGCATCTCAATAGAGATGATTTCCCAACATTGGGATATCCTGCTATTACAATTGTAGGTACATCTTGTATTTCTGGAAATTCATTCATAATAATTTGTGCTTCAGCAAGCAATTTCAAGTTTTTATCAACCTGTTTTACAACAGAAGACATTCTACCATAGATTTCTTTTTGTTTTTGTTTCAAAAAATCAATGCCTTTAGCCTTTTTTAATGCTTTAGCTTGCTTTGAATAGATCATTCTACAGGTTTTTTGAGCCCAAGTGACAGCGCCCAAAGATTTTTTCAACTTATTTGTATCTATCTTGATATCTATTAGCTCCTGATAAAACATTGGAAGATTATCGATTGATGGAAATTCTTTAACGTATTTTTCCAGCGTAGCAATAAGGTTTGTCGCAAATGAATCTGTTCTTGCAATAATCGTTTTTTTATTCTTATAAATGGTCTCTTTATCGTGGATTAATATCTTGCTCGCTCTTCTGAAAGATCTATCCAATAACTCATCCGCACGAAGTATGATGGGAATTTTTTCGAACATAAAATTGAAAAACTTTATGTGATACCTGTAAATTAACATGTTGGTGTAAGTCATGGACGAAGGATTCATACTTTCAAACAAATTCAGAATGGCAATATTTGACGAAATTGCGTCTGGAGAAACAAATATTGAAAGGATTGCAAAAAAACATCATATCGTACTTTTCGTAGCTAAAAAGGTTGTAAATGATTTTATAAGCGGCGGCATATTGGAGAAAAAGGGCAACAAATACATTCTTACCAAAGAAGGGGAAAAACTAGCGACTAGTATTAGATGATAATTGGAAAGGATATTCTATGAAATCGTATCTGTTACAAACTCTTAAAGAGATTGCGTTATTGGGGGGAATCAAAAATAAAATAGAAATTTCCTCTGTTGAACTTGCAAGAAAGTTGGAAACGAGTCAGCAAACCGCCTCCAGATATCTTCTAGAATTAGATCAAGACGGGATGATAACTAGAGAACTGGGAATCAAAAAACAGCTTATTCAAATAACAACCCTTGGGGATGAGGCGTTGCAAAAGGAATATTCGGAGTATCATCAGATTTTTGAACTACCAAATAAAATTCATTTTACTGGCAGGGTTGTCTCTGGTATTGGAGAAGGAAGATACTATACCGGACAGAGTGGATATGTTGATCAGTTTAAGGGGAAACTTGGCTTTGTTCCATTCCCAGGAACGCTGAATGTGGAAATTGAGCAGATAGAACGAAATAAGTTGCGTTTGTTAAAAAACTGCAATGCAATAGACGTAGATGAATTTAAAACTAAAAACCGTACGTTTGGTGGCGCAAGATGTTTTCGAGCAAAGATAAATGGAATCAAAAGTGCGATTGTTTTACCATTGCGTAGTCATTATTCAAACATATTGGAGTTTATTTCTGCAGATTATCTTAGAAAAAAACTAAATCTGCGAGACGGGGATGAGGTAAAAATAGTAATTTATCTGGAAAAATAAAAGAGACAAGTTATGAAAAACCAGCTTGTTGCAGACCTATTGTATAAGATTGCAAATATACTGGATTTGAAAGGGGATATATTCTTCAAAACTAGAGCCTATCGCATGGCCGCTCAGACAATAGAAACGATGGAAGAGGATATTGAAACTGTTACTAACGAAAAAAGACTTGAATCAATTCCGGGCATTGGAAAGGCACTTGCAAAAAAAATTACGGAAATTGTCAAGACCGGAAAATCGGAGTATTTTGAACGATTAAAGAAAGAAATTCCAGAAGGATTACTAAAATTGCTGGATATCCCTGGTTTGGGCCCTAAAAAGGTCGCCTCACTTTATAAAAATCTTGGTATAACAACTATGACAGAGCTTCAAAAAGCCTGCGTTGCAGGCAAGCTGCGGGCGTTAGATGGTTTTGGCGAGATAACTGAAAGAAATATTCTCCGCGGCATACAACTTTTAGAAAAAACAAGCGGACGCGTACTGCTCCACATTGCTTATATTGATGGAAGCAATTATGTTGATTATCTGAAAAAGTGCAAAAAAATAGATAAGATTAGCATCGCCGGCAGCTTACGTCGGATGAAAGAAACAATCGGCGATTTGGATATTCTTGCATCGTCAGAGTACCCTGATGAGGTGATGGAGTATTTTGTCAAGTATCGTGATGTTCAAAATGTTCTTATGAAGGGAAGCACAAAAACAAGCGTACTTTTGCACGATGCTCTCCAAGTTGATCTTCGCGTGGTGAAAAAGGAAAGTTACGGTGCAGCACTACAGTATTTTACTGGCTCTAAAGAGCATAATGTAGCCATGCGCGGTTTAGCAATAAAAAAAGGCTACAAGCTAAACGAGTACGGCCTTTTTGATAAAAAAACAGAAAAGTACATAACTGGAAAAAATGAAGAAGACATCTACAAAAAACTAGGTCTTTCATATATTGAGCCCGAGCTAAGAGAGAACCGAGGTGAGCTAGAAGAAGCCCGAAAGGGAAAACTTCCGCAATTGGTTGGATACGATGATATTCAAGGGGATTTCCATGTTCATTCTCTTTGGAGTGATGGTAGTGATTCACTTGAGACTTTGGCACAGTATACAATAAAACTTGGGTATTCGTTTTTCGGAAGTACGGATCACTCTCAATCTTTGAAAATTGCAAATGGACTCTCTGAAGACAGAATCGCAAAAAAACTTGATGAAATTAGAAAATTAAACAAAAAACTATCTGACTTCAAGATTTTATTTGGCACAGAATGTGATATAAAATCTGATGGAACATTGGATTACAGCAACAAAATTCTCAAAAAGTTTGATTTTGTTTACATCGGCATTCATACGGGTTTTAAGATGGATAAAGATGAGATGACAAAAAGGATTGCAAGAGGCATGGAAAATGAATATGTCAATTTCCTTGCTCATCCCACTGGCCGTTTGATTGGAAAGCGAGATGCGTATGAGGTAGATATCGAGCAAATTATCGATACTGCAAAAGAGCGAAGGGTATTCTTAGAAATTAATTCATTTCCTGATCGCCTTGATTTGCCAGATATCTATGTGAAGCTTGCAAAAGAGCGAGGAATAAAATTCGTTCTAGGCTCTGATTCGCATAGTTTTAATAATCTTACATCCATGCATTTTGGAATAGCAAATGCACGGAGAGGTTGGCTAGAAAAAAAGGATATTCTCAATACATACCAACTGAATTATATCGAAAAAATTCTTGGTGAGAAGCATGAATAAAAATGAAGCTAAGAACGAAATTGAAAAGCTTCGCGAAGAACTTAATTATCATAATTACAAGTACTATGTCGAGAATAAGCCCGTTGTTTCTGATTATGAATATGACATGCTTTTGAAGAAACTGGAAGCATTGGAAAAACAATTTCCCGATCTTGTTACTCCTGATTCTCCAACGCAACGTGTTGGCGGTGAACCTCTTGAGGGATTTAATTCAGTAGAACATAAAGTGGCGATGCTTTCATTAGATAATGCATATTCTTATAATGAACTCCGTGAATTTGACGAGCGGGTCAAAAAGAACGTGGGTGCTGTTGAGTATGTCGCAGAACCAAAGATCGATGGTTTGGGAGTTGCTCTGCTCTATGAAAATGGCATATTGGTGCGAGGGGCAACGCGTGGAGATGGCATAAAGGGCGATGATGTCACTACAAATCTGAAAACTATTCATAGTATCCCTCTCAAATTACGTGGATCAACCTTAAAGAATGTCGAGGTGCGTGGCGAGGCCTATTTTCCCATCACTGCATTCAAAAAGTTCAATAAAGAGCAAGAAAAGAAAGGGGAACAGATATTTGCAAACCCTCGCAATGCGGCTGCAGGTTCCTTGCGACAACTTGATCCTCGCATTGTTGCATTACGACCACTTGATGTATTTTTATATTTCATTTCTTACTCTGACAAAGAGTTTTTGACTCACGAAAAAGCTATTGAAGCATTAAAAGAAGCAGGATTCCGTGTAAATCCTTTAATTAAAAAGGTAAAGAACATTGAAGAAGCTATTGATTATTGCAAAAACCTAGAAGAGAAACGTGAGACTCTCGATTATGAAATTGATGGCGCAGTACTCAAAGTAAATTCTATAGAAAAACAGAAACAATTGGGATCAACAATCAAACATCCTCGTTGGGCCATTGCATTTAAATTTACAGCAAAACAAGCGACCACAAAGCTAAATGATATTGTTATTCAAGTTGGACGAACTGGTACATTAACTCCAGTGGCAGTCCTAGAGCCCGTTCAAGTAGGCGGTGTTACAGTTTCTCGTGCTACTCTGCATAACTTCGATGAACTTAAAAGAAAAGACATTAGAGTTGGAGATACTGTTTTAATAGAGCGGAGTGGAGATGTAATCCCGCAAGTTGTAGAAAGCATAAAAGAAAAGAGAACCGGCAATGAAAAAACAAAGGGAATTCCAAAGAAATGCCCAGTTTGTGGATCAGATATCGCTCGTACAGAAGACGAGGTTGCAGTCCGATGTTCAAATCGTTTCTGTCCGGCTCGGTTGAAATGGCGCGTAAAATACTATACATCACGTGATGCCATGGATATTGAACATCTTGGGGAATCAACCATCGATAAACTCATTGAAAAAGAGCTCATCGACAATGTCGCTGACATATATAGTCTCAAAAAAGAATATATCCTAAAACTGGAAGGTTTCAAAGACAAATCTGCACAGAATCTTCTAGATTCAATTGAGAAGAGTAAACATCAGAGTTTATCTCGTTTGATTTATGCACTGGGAATACGACACGTTGGAAAATATGCTGCTCAGGTTCTTGCTTCGAGATACAATTCTATAGATGAACTTGCAAAAGCAAGCATTGAAGAACTAAAAGAAATCTTTGGTCTTGGCGATAAAACAGCAGAAGCAATTGCCACATTTTTTGCATCAGAAGAAAACATGGATCTTATCGGCAGACTCAAAGACATCGGCATCAAAACAAAGGAAGTAAGAAAAGCAGAAGATTTGCCACTCGTGGGTAAAAAATTTGTGTTTACTGGTGGCTTGCAGTCTTTATCACGTCCAGATGCATCAGATCTTGTAAAACAAAAGGGAGGTATTGTTGCCTCATCAGTCGGTAAAGATATTGACTATGTTGTGGTAGGTACAGAACCCGGTTCAAAATATGAAAAAGCAAAAAAACTAGGGCTGAAGATAATTAATGAGGAAGAATTTAAAAAATTGATGAAGTAATAGGAGATATATCATGTCAGAATGCAAAGCAAAAGAAAACAAATCAAAGTGTAATTGTAGCTATTCTTGTGACAAAAAAGGCATGTGTTGTGAATGTCTCACGTATCATCGTAATAGAAGGGAAATTCCTGCATGTTTCTTTCCAGAAGATATTGAAAGAACCTATGACCGAAGTATAGAGAACTTTATTAGGACTTATCAAAAAAGAGGACGATGGTAAAATTCGTATTTCGCGATTTTTTAATAATTAAAATGCAGTCAATAGATCGGTCGTTATGAATACCTGCGGTTTTATTCAACCTTTTCTAATTTAAAAATGGTTCTAATTTCATCAGCACCTATGAATTCCCTGATCATGTCTAAGTCCTCTTCGAGTTTCCTCATATCATGCGACATTTGCATCAGATTCTGTAGAGTCAACTCTTTTTCATTTTTCATTTTATTCAACCCTAAACTATATATTATACGTATGTTCTCCGATATAATCTTTGTTGTTCTATTTCTCGTTTCTAGTTCTTTCGGCTCTCTCAGATTCCAATCTTGAAACAATACTACATAGTTGTTCTACAGCAATTTTAGACATTTGAAATTTATCTTTATGAGAACAATCTTCATCGAATATGGCGCAGTTGGCATCTTTATCATAGATTATAGGATATAGTTTGCATCCTTCTGGCCTATCTTTATAAATTGAGCATAACTTACCATTATGAAAGACGCACTTCCCATCTTTATTTTTTAATTGCAACCATCCATTACATTCGACAACAAAAAAATTAGTGCTAAATCCGAGGTCTTGTATTCTTTCTATATCTTGATTAGATAAAGGCATGCTAGTTTCTAAGCAACATTTGATACATTTATACTCCATGCAACAGCTTTTCATATTAACAATTTCGCTATATCTGGTCATTTTAAAAATAATGGCCTATGCCTCTTGTTTTGTATAAATTGTGGTATCTCCTCTATCTATGTTTTTTAGAGTGAGTATTGTATTGTTATTGGAGAAACTGTAATAATATGTATATTTCAATCCGTTGTTCAAATTGACAGTTAATCTTCCATTTTCTACACTATACGTACCTGGCATATTGAGATACTTACAAGCTCCACCTAATGAAAATATGTGAATGTCATATTCGCTGGCTTTCCACGTTCCAACAAATTTCTTCATTTCTTCTGCATTCACATTTGTAGCTTTTTGCGAGCATCCACTTAAACCAACAATCAACAGAACTAAAATTGTCCCTAAAGCAATAAATTGCTTATTCATTTCCCACACCTCGCATACTAAATGAATTATTTCTTTATAAAACTAGCCCAATGGACATATCTATTTATAAAAAAAAGATTTATGATAAAACATACATTTAATCTCTTCTAAGAATACCGACCATCGTTATTATAAATGCTACAATTTCGATTATAGTCAAAGGAAATAGCACGTTTCTTATATTATCGCAACCTAAGCTGAATGATGAGAGTGAACTACTGAAAATAAAATTTAAAATAATTACAACACCCCAGATTCCAACACCTACGGCTATTAATGTTTTGTTCATTTTACATCCCTGACCTACAGTTCCGTAATGATTATTTCTTTATAAAAGTAGTGTGTAACAATTAGTTTCCACTTAATTGCGAGATATTTAGCGAGATAGTCTAGATTATATCTAATGGAAAGCAAATATTGAAAGCTTTAACATAGGATAATTATTATATTATTTAATTCATCTATGCAATTTATATATCCCTAGTTTGTTTTTAATCTTATAAAATAAGGGGACAGTCGAACTATGAAGTATGAAGTTGCTGTTGTAGGTGCTGGTCCAGCTGGTTCAACTGCCGCAAAATTTCTCTCAGAAAAAGGATTAAAAGTTCTTCTCGTTGACAAAAGCAAATTTCCAAGAGATAAGCCGTGCGGTGGTGGGTTGCCCTATAGGGTTTTGAATAGGTTTAATTATTTAAAGGATAAAGATTTGATTGACTCCTACTCCTACAGAGGGGTTTCTTATTCCCCTTCGTTAAAATTCAAAGCTACATACAAAAAAAATACTCCATTTGTTGCAATGGTTCTCAGGGAAAAATTTGACATGGGTTTGGTCCAATTGGCCATTGATAGCGGAACTGAATTTATCGATGGAAGAGCAGTCAAAGATGTAAAAATCTCAAAAGAGAAAGCAAAGATTATTTTGGATGATAAAACAGAGATAGACTCAGAAATAGTTGTTGGTGCAGATGGCGTTTGGAGTGTTGTTGCAAAAAAAACAGGACTTTCGCCTCCTAAAAAGTATCTGGGTATCTGTATCCTAAATGAGTATGATGTAGGAGAAGATACAATAAATAATTATTTCGGCGAAGAAAAAACGTGTCAGATCCATTTAAAATTTCAAGGTATAATTGGTTATGGATGGGTATTTCCAAAAAAGCAGCATATAAATATAGGCATTGGAAAATTCAGCCCAGATGTAAGCATATCTAAAACAAAGATGGATTTATTGACTATATATAGGAATTACATTAAAGTGCTCAAGAGAACAAAGATAATACCAAAAAATCTTGAAATAGGGCGATGCAAAGGGGGTGCTCTTCATTTTGGTCCACTTGAAAAAACATATGCGGATAGAGTTCTTCTTTGCGGTGATGCAGGTGGATTTTTAAATCCACTCACGGGGGAAGGTATCTATTATGCTATGGCCTCAGGTGAAATCGCTGCTGGCGTCATAATTAAAGCTCTTGAAGCAGGCAATACCAGTGAAAACTTTTTGTCAAAATATCAGAAAAATTGGAAAAAAGACTTTGGTAAGGATATGGAGTCGCTTCTCGGTTCAACTAGACGTATGGGTGGAGATGTAGAAAAAATTGTGAGACTTGCGAGTAAGAATGAAAAATTTGCAGATGTTGCATTAGGTGTATTGCATGGAGGATTAAGTATTCAAGATTATCAGTTGGAACTAATAGTACGTTATATGTATGCTAGTTTTAAGGATCGATTCGAGATAACGAGAGTTATGTAATAATGTCAAAATGAGAATTATTGTACGATATATTTAAATAGTATCAATGACAGAGTATAACATAGGAAAAGGTGGTTAAAAATGAGAGATATGAAAGTGGTCAGCGACGTAAGAACCCAAGAGGAATTGATCGAGATGAAAGCGGTCATGGAAATCTTCATTGTAAACACCAGAATCAAAGAGATTGCTCACGCAGCTTAAATGCTTCTTCAGGTTCATTTCCTGTTAAGATTTATTGTTAGATTTTGACATTTTTTGAATGTTTTAAATTTTTGTAACAATACTAAAAAATTTATTCGTATTTTGGCGATTCCTGTTTTTTTATCTCTTTTGTCTCTTCTTTCTTTTTTCTGTGCGGAATAATGTTTTTTATTTTGCCGGCTCCGCCCCTCAATTTAGAAAGCTTTGATTTTTCGTCTTTTGGCTCTGATTCTGTTTTATTTTTTCTTCTAAGGCTCAGTTTTTTTACTCCCTTGGTTTCAGGTTTTGTTTGTTTTACTGGAGGCTTCTTTGCACCCAACATTTCTAGATTGCCTGTCTCGCCGAATCGAAGCTTAAAAACAGTGTCCTGCGTATGCTTTGCTTTGGGTCGTTTTGTTTCATCTGCTTCGGGTTCTACTGGTTTTTCAAGTTCTTGCACGTTTTTTTTGTTTTTTCTGCGTGCAAATTTATCTTTCAGGCTTGCCTTTGAGGATTCTGTGTTTAGAAATTCTGGACCGACAGGTTCAAATTCAACTAGCACTTCCTCAATTTTTTCAGGTACAGTTATTGCCGATAACTCGTATTCTTTGTATTTTTCTTCGTATGCCTTGAGCTCCTCCATAATTGCCATTATCTCTTCGTGGGTTTTTACAGTGGTTTTACTCCTTTGTTGTAACTCTTGCTCCATGTCCCTCTCTCTTAACCCCTCAAATCATTTTAACAATAAACAATCTATCGTTTATTCCGTATAAAGATATTTTGGAAAAACACGCATATACCATAGTTTGTTTACTGGGATTTTTTGTTATTTAATATTTCCCTCATTGGGATGTATGCTAGCAGTATTGCTATATATATCCATATTATTAGCCCTGGCCACCATGGTGCATTCGGGAATATGGATAGGTTTATTCCCATTACAATAAGTATTGCTACTGCGACTCCAGTGAGTGCTTCTCCGGCCACCAGTCCAGCGGTGAAGAGAAGGCCGGTTCTTATGGCCTTTTCTTTTGGTGTTATGTTTGTTTGTTTGATAGCAAGTTCCCAGTCACTTATTTCTTCTTCAGTACTTCCAAATTTCTTCTTTAGCGAACGATCTGTTAAGTATCGTATACCTCCACCCGCAAAGATTGGTATGGATAGTGTGAATGGAAGATAAATTCCTATGGCAACTGGCAAAATTGGTAGATCTATGAGGATTAGTACTATTGCCAGTATAATTCCTACAATCACATAGGGCCAAAGCATCTGTCCCCCCAATACTCCTTTTACAATTCCAGCCATGAGAAAGGCCTGTGGAGCTGGAAGTTGCCTGCTGCCTATGGTAAATGCCTTGTGGAGTACTCCTATGACTACGCCCACTACACCTGAAACAGCTATTACTCCAAATGTCATTGATATCTGCAATTTCTTTGGCGTTGCGCCTAGCATTTGCCCGCATGCCATGGATTGCAATAAATCGCCAGATATGGACCCACCTACGCAGATGACCGCAGCTATGAATATTGCTATGGCCATAGCTTCGAGGCTAGTAGCACCCAAACCAAGCATGATTAGACTAACAATAAGTAATACTGCAACTGCTACTCCCGAGATAGGACAATTTGATGATCCAACAAGCCCAGTAAGGTAACCGGCTAATGCACTTGCGATAAATGCAAATAATATTGTTATAACTGCCATTAATAGAGAGAATCCAACCATGTGTGAGAGCCACATGTAAAGAAGGAAAATAGGAATAATCATAAGCACAATGAGTACGAATATTAGTTTGTAACTAAGATCTTGGTCTGTTCTTTTTTTAGTTTTCGTTTGTCCTCCCCTTATACCTATGATTGCCTCTTTTATGCTGTCCACGAGATTCATTCGTATGCTCCATATTGCCCATAAGCCACCAACTAGCATTGCCCCGACGCCTATGTATCTAATTTGATTGCCCCAAATCTGAAAGAATCCCCATATATGGCTGCCGAGATCAAAGTTACCGTATCCATAGGATACGGCCTCAGATATCTGTTCTGGAGTTATTGGCACTGGCAAACCTAATGCCAAAGCGATGAGTGGTGCAATAATTACCCAGCCCAATAAGCCGCCTACTAGTACGTATGATGATACTTGCGGACCAATAATCCATCCTACTCCTAGCAAAGCCGGGGACGTTGTTACACCCCCGTAAAGCCATCCATCTCGAGTTTGTCCCCCTATTGCATATTTTCCTATATTGCCAATTCCCTCTATTGTTCCTCTAAAAATGTTAAGTGATAACTCTCCAAATTTGTAAAGGGCTGCTACAAGGCCTCCTACGACTAACCAAATGCCACTTATACCGTCACTTTTCGATCTTTTTGTTATATCTTCTCCGCCAACAGTTGTTGTTAAAACAGCTGCGACGGCAACCCCTTCAGGGAACGGCAAATCAGTTTTAGTAACCAGTGCCCTTCTAAGGGGAACCATCCATAGTACACCTAGAAGTCCTCCTAGAAGGGATATAATTGTCGTTTCCAAGTAATGAATCTCTGTCCATGCTCCTAGTAAAATAAGTGCAGGTATTGTGAATATAACCCCTGCTGCAACACATTCTCCAGCAGAAGCACCCATTGTTGCGAGGTTTACTTCTAGTATCGTTCCCTTGAAGGGTCTCATAAATGCTAGCGCCATTACTGCGCCTGGTATGATTGCGGATACCGTCATACCCGCGTATAGTCCTAGGTAAGCGTTTGCTGCTCCTAGTACAACTGCAAGAAATATTCCTACTAATATTGCTTTAACAGTTAGTTCTGGAATTATTTTTTCAGCTGGAACAAATGATTTGAAATCTTCTCTTGAACTCATAGTGTAGAATAATATATAATATATGTTATATTAATATTTAATGCTTCACTCCTTGCCCAAAAACTCATAAAAGTTTTAATAGTGAAAAAACATTTGTTATCTCTGGAGAGATATACGCAATGGGTTTAGATCAAGTAACTGAAGATTATACGAAAAAACTCGAAGAAGAGCTTAGACTTAAAGATGCAGAATTGGAAGAATTGAAAAAGAAGCTTTCAGAGATCGAAAATAAACTAAATGAGCTCAATAGAGACTTGGAACAAAGGGTAATTGCAAGAACCGTTGAGGTTAACAGACTCCTCTTACATAAAACCAAGTATATTGACAATCTTAGCCACGACCTTGGAACTCCTTTAACGCCTCTTCTAGCCCTTTTACCGCTTATAAAGGAAAATATCAAAGATCCCAAGACGAGAGACTTGGTAGATACCTGCATTCGCAGTGCTGAATACATAAAACGCGTTGTTAACAACACCCGTGAGTTAGCCGAGTTGAATACCACTGATTTGTATCTAAAAAGAGAGAATCTTCTTGAAATCGTTACAGGTTTGCAGCAGAAATATGAAGGTATTTTCAGGACCTGCAATATCAAGGTTGAGAATTATGTGGAGCGAGACGTATATGTTAACACTGAGATGCCAAGACTTGCAGAGGTGCTCGACCATATCTATTCCAATGCTGTAAATAGTATGGTTGATGGTGGTACGTTAACTTTTGTAGCTGAGCCCGTGGAGCAGAAGACGGGTCCTTTTGTTAGGATATCTGTACATGATACCGGCGTTGGTTTGAGTAAGGAGCAGATAGACCATATTTTTGATGAGTTCTATAAGACTGACGATTCCCGCCATAAGTTGGATTCTACAGGCCTTGGTTTATCGATATGTAAGCGTATTGTAGAGAAGCATGGTGGAAAGATCTGGGCAGAAAGTCCTGGTCCTGGAAGGGGTGCAACCATATGCTTCACCATTCCGTCTAGTTAGGTTTCTTCTGTAGAACTTTTGTAAATATTTGTGCTGGGTAAAAAGAAAGAGTTTATATAACAGCTTTTTATTGTGCGTTTCGGGGAGAAGTAAACTTATGCTAAATGACAAAAATAGAAATTTAATTAGTCATAATTTTGGAGAGTTAGAGCTAGTTGATAGAGAGCTATTTTATATCTGCTATAATAGACGAGATAATTAGAAAAACGTGTTTTTCTCTTTTTTGTCTTCTTTAATTTGTGATGTTCTGGTTATTTGTTACTATCTCTATATCCTAACCTCCAATTTTTAGGCTAGGGTCACCGAATAGTTGCCATTGTTGTACCATCTTTGTGTCCATTTCATCGTTATTACCGAGGAATCTATGCAAATACTCGGTAATAGTCTGGCCATGATTTTCGCCAAGTATGTCTTTGTGTTCCTTCCCGTATAACTCTAGGAATCGTAGTTCCATCCAACCATCAAGAATTTCAAGATAGTCGTTTATAGAGTTTTTATCTGAATCACCCATTGCATGAGTTCCAAGTCCTGTGTTGGCTATGGTTGCTATTGAGCCACCTCCTCTTTTACAAGTTAGTTTCCATGCCCAACAGCTAGACTTAATATCGAATTGTGCATTATTGCATCCTCCAACAATGGTTATTGGGAGTTTGTTTTTGTTTCTGAGAAAGTTCATGTATATTGGATAGTAGAAAGGCAACTTAGATTTGGTGAGAGTTGGCGCCCATCCCTCTGCATTAGGAGGGTAATGTATTCCCCATGCAGTAGGACTACCATGACCGCAGAAATAGGCAAACCCTGCTCCCATGTTAAAGGCTTTGTTTATGTCTCTTATTAATATCTTACTTTTCTCGCTAGTTATAAGTTTTACTGGTGTAAAATCTGGCATTATTTTTGCCGCCTCCTCCATCATTAGTGCCCCTTCGTTTATATGGTCTGGGTCATTCCAGTGGTCACCTGATACCATGATTATTTTTTTAAACCAGCTTTCATCGGCTTTATTCTTTTCATAGTTGATAATTTTGTTTACTACTGTTTTAACTTCAAACCTGTTCCTGCAAGCAAGTCTTCCCAAATATACATCTGGATAGAGATCCATCTTATCTATCCGATTTCCATTCCACTCTGCAAAAATACCATTATTGTTAGTGTCCCAACTTGAAAAATTCCCTTCGCTATCGTAGATATCAGCATAGTATAAATCACTTAAAAAAGCCGGTTCAGGTATTTCCTGTTTACCTGGAGCTATCAGAACATGACTATATCTTACTGGCATATTCCATTTTGATGTTTGACCTTTCATGCCACCTACTAAAAGAACGTATTTAATTCCAGAGTTTTCAATCTCATCTTTTATGAAATATTTGATTTTTTCTTGTTCATCCCTGCCCTTAGACTCTTTAGCGTATATCTCTTTTAAAGTTACAAGTTTTGTTGGTACGCCTACTTTATTTTTATGTTTAACAAGTGGTTGTAATGTTCTTTGGAATTCGGAAGGTGTAATAATTAAGAGATCGTATCCGTTTTTATCCTTTAACAAAGGTTTTTCCGGTTCTTTATAATTGATATTTACTTTTACATTCCGAATAAACCCGATTTCATTTTTTAATGGATTATAAATTATAGGATATACTCTAACAGTCAGGAATGTCTTATGCTCATTATTTGATAAACCACCTCCCGTGTGATAATATATAATATTGGAAGGGTACATTTGGCTTTCTTTGTAAATTGTGTCATTTTCAGTAGCTGTTGTTGAACATGCACCAAAGGAGAGCTTTTTAGATAAAATCATTGTTTCAGGTTTTGAATATTCATATTTTACATCTATTATTTTTTGTCCCTAAGGGAAACTCATACGTGCTAAGTTTTACAGGTACGACTGGCCGTCCGGTGCTTATACTATAAAAATCTGCTTCGTCCACATATACATAAGAATAACTTTTATATTCGCTGATGGTAGGATCGGAGAAGTTATACTCTATTGATATCGATTTTATTTCTAATGCAGATAAATCCTGAATTTTTTGAGGTTTTTCGCTTGTAGTCGTCTTCGTGTTAAAAAATATAAAAGAAGTAACGGAGATTAACACCATTAACAAAATTATGATTACTACAAGTATTTTTTTAAAATTTCCTGTTTTCATATGTCATCACATGTTAATTATGCTATTAGATATATTTACCATTATTTATATAAATTGTCATAACGGATGATTTCGGCATACTAAATTCTTATTCGGGGAAACCTATTTAAATTGTTTAATGATAATGAAATTAGATAAATAATATCGGAGAGTATGAGGAGCATGGATGGGCTTAGTGGTGGTATGAGTTTAGAGAAAGTAAGTAACAATAGAGTTAACACGGGACTCCAAAGGCTTGATGAACTTCTGTCAGGTGGTTTTCCTCGCAACAGTGTAACTCTTGTATCTGGTACGCCTGGTTCTGGTAAGACTATAATGTGTTATCACTATATTGCTGAGGGGTTAAAGAACGGTGAGAAGTGTCTCTATTTGAGTTCTGATGAGCGGATCGAAAATATTCTCAAGCAGGCTCGAGAGGTCGGCTTTGATTTTTGGCCTTATGCCGAAAAAGGACAATTGAAGTTCATGTATGTGGATCTTGATAGGAGTACCATTCATAGAGAAATAGAAGAGGAAATTAAGAACGGGGATTATTGCCGAGTGGTTTTGGATTCCTTGACGCCTGTTGCAGAGGTTCCTATCTGGGTTAGTGGCGTTCATGAAATAATTCCTTCTGATGAACAGTCCAAGATGACGAGAGGTTTTCCAACTGGTTCCGTTCCTGCCACTAGAGTTCATGTTAGGCGTATTTTAAGCATATTAAATAAGAAGAATTGTACTGCGATGGTTACATCTGAGGTTCCTGAAGGAAGTCGCAGTTTGTCTCGTGATACAATCAGCGAGTTTTTGGTTGACGGGATAATATTGATGGATTTGGACATGACAATGGACCGTAGGAAGCTAACAGTTCGAAAGATGAGGGCCACCAGGCACACATTGAGACCGCAGGATATAGCCATTACTGAGAACGGCATTAAGTTCGTATAATATCTAAGAAAATTTTATAAATCGCTAAACGATAAAGTATAACTTGTAAGAGATGTGGATGCATAATTGTAACTTTAAGGAGTTGTGAATAGGATGAGAGATGACCCTATAGCCATGGTTTTAGATGATTTGTTGAAGCTTGATGATATCCTTGCTTGTATGGTTGCTAGACGTAATATGATCAGCGTTATGCCTTCTGGTGATGGATTCAAACCAGAGGTAAACAACATATGGGATATTATCCATCGAGCTATGGATGATGTGTTTGGTGTGATTAGTGCATATTCTCAGGCGGGTCTAGGCGAGATGGATTTTAGGTTGCAGGATTACGAAGTTTTATTCTATGTTTTCCCTGATACGGAGACTGCACTTGTTGCTATAGTTCCCGCGCTTGCAAACAAAGGTCTTCTTGAGGTTGAGATGGAGAACGCAAGACGAGATATACTAAAGATTATGAATGAACAGGATAAAGCTAAAGGTATTACTGTTCATGCATAATATGTTTGAAAATAAAGGATTATTGAACATATATGATTGAATCAAAATTTGAAGCATCTGTTGGCATGAGTCGTAAATGGGACGCCCGAGAAGCTGGACGAGAGGTAGCTGAAAATACGATTAAAAATTTGAGTCGACCACCAGATTTCTTTTTGTTGTTTTCTACAATTCATTATGGGAAACATGGTGGGTTTCAGGAATTCTTGAATGGAGTTTGGGATGTGCTACCGAAAGGAATACCGCTGGTTGGGGGGACCGTGGCTGGATTTATGAACCCACAGGGATGCTATACGAGAGGTGCAGCAGGATTGGCAGTTTGTTGTTATACGATGGATGCCGTAAGTGCAAGTTGTAAAAGAACAAAAATTAATCCAAAATCAGCAGTAAAAAATGTAGCAAATGACTTGGCTAAAGATACAAATTTCAAATATGAAAATAAACTAATACTTAATTTCATACCTTCGTCAACGGTTTTTGATTTGCCAGGTATGGGGAAGATAAATCTAACAAATTCAAGAATTTTATCAATGATTATAACATCTATTGGATGGAGATTATCTCAATTTTTTGGTTATGGCTGGGGGAGAGAAGATGAAATAATTCCTCTTTTGAAAAGCAAGTTCCCTAATCACTACATGCTCGGTGGATCTTGTATGGATAATGGAAAAGTGGAAAAGACATATCAATTTCACGATACTAAAGTATCTAAAAATTCATTAGTATGCCTAGGCATATCTACGGACAATAGGTTAAATATTAACAGCACATGCGGTCTTCGCGAAACTCGTATTTCTTTCAAAGTATCGAAGTTGAAAGCAAGAAAAAGGATCATATTTAGAATCGATGGAAAACCGGCTAAGAAAACTCTATTTACGAAAATTGGTTGGGATGAAGCATCGTTAAAGGAATTGGATAAACTTTACCGTACTACTTTTTATTTGCCTTTGGGTCGTATAGACAAAAATAAACAGATGCATCCATATGTTATTGGTGGATTTTTTAATGACGCAATTCTTGTAGATCATATGATAAAAGATGATACTCTTTCACTATTCTCATCCAGCGGAAAGGCAATCCATAATGCAGTTTCTGATTTATTGGAACGGACTCCCAACGGTAACTGTGTTTTCGGAAGTGCTTGTGAAGTTGAGTTAGAAACAATCGGTAACAAAATAAACTTTGTAAAAGAATTGTTTGATAGTAGATTTAAAGAAATTCCTTATCTAGTATGCTTCTTTGGTGGTGAAAATTATTCCTTACCACAAACAGATGCAAATATACTTACGCATAGTTATAATTTAGTATCATTCATGGATGTTTAACTTTGAAAATATTAATTTTTCTTCTCTCCTTTTTAATTTTCTCTAGAAGTTCTTTTGTTATATCGTTTTCATTGGGAGTTTCAAATGCTTCTACATAAAAGTCTTTAGCTGGTAGAATTTCGCTCATTAGGAAACCCCCTACTAAAAATTTTTTCTTTAATGTAAGGTTAGATTCCCATGTTTTGACGATGCAATCTTTTATATCTCCTCCTACCTTTATAATATCTCCTAAAACTTTTTTTATTGCGACAGGATATCGTTCTAAATTGCTCTGACTGTTGTTGCTTGTCACAGCCATTGAGGCACACTCTCCAGCTATTCCACCTGCAATATATGAAGGAATCGTTCCTTCTCCGACATGGGCTATGTTTTGTCCTGCAGCATCACCTACGAAAAGAATATTCCCCCACACAAGTTTATCGATAGGACCTGTTATTGGCGTGTCCCCTCCTTTAAATTCTAATATGCTGGCATCCCCTATTTGTGATTTTACTATAGGATTATTATCAACAAAATCTCGTAGTTTACATTCAATTTGTTTAAATCCTAAATTACCTACTCCAACATTTGCTCTATCCTTAGTTTTAGGGATGATCCACCCATATCCATATCCGATACTTTCATCTAAAAAAATTTGGACACTTTTTGGGTATTTTAGCTTAATGCCTGCCATCTCATATTCGATACTATATGCCATTTGTCGGTCGTTAAATAATTTTATGTCGCATTCTTTTGCAATAGTGGAGTGAGAACCATCAGCAGCTATCACTACTTTTGGTTCGATATTTATTGATTTTCCAAAAGATCTAACTTTTGTAGAAATGATGTCTTCTCCGTTTTTCATAACTTCTATGAGTTCCGTGTTTGCTAAAACTTTTGCGCCTGCTATTGCGGCTTCTGTCGCAAAATGTTTATCGAGTATTTTTCTTTCTACACTTATACTCTTCCAGTATCCTTCTAAATTCTCTACTCCTATCTCCTCATTTAGCCAAAAAATCGCAGATTCTTGTCTACTACATATGGCATTGGATGGTATCTTAATTTTAAAAAGTTTTGGAAGGCTTGTACCTATACATTCTCCGCATTCTACGGGGACTCCTATCTCCCTTTTTTTATCAATAACAATAACTTTTACGCCTTTTTTCGCAGCAATCTTTGCTGCCCCGCACCCTGCTGGACCGGCTCCTACTACTAAGATATCGCATTTCATGGCATCGATATCTGATAGTATTATTTAAAAACTATTCTTATATATTTAATAACAATGTATGAAGAAGTATGATGTTACGATAGTTGGAGCAGGGCTTGCTGGCGCAACTGTAGCTAAAATTCTTTCAAAAAAAGACTTAAATGTATTACTTGTAGAACAATTTAAAATTGGTGATAGCTTTGGTAGTAAAATCGATGTCACTGAAGTTAAAACTTTGGAGCAATACGTCAAAAAATTAGAAATAAAACCCCATTGCATCACATTCAATTCAAAATGGTACTCTCCATCAAATAATCTTTTTTTACTTGAACTTAAAAATCCAGATTGTTACTTTTTTAAAAGAGGACCTGCAGAAGATAGCATTGAATCTCAACTAATACGTGAAGCTACTAAAAATGGGGTTGAAATAGCTTTAGATACCAAGGTTACTAATATCAAGAAGGAGCGAAGTGATGCTACAGTGATATTGGCTACGCCAACTGGCGAAAAGAGAATACACTCAAAAGTGATAATTGGAGCTGACGGTGTTGATTCAAAAGTAGCAAAAATATGTGGGTTATCAGAAAATAAAACAATCCGAATGGTAGAAGGATATGGAATAGAATGTTCTCATTTTAAAAATGTAGAACCTAAAATTCCTGAAGTATATATAAATTCAGAGTACGCACCTGGTGGTTATTTATATCTTGCTCCTGCTTTAGATGGAACTACTACTGCAGTTTGTCTTTTGGATAAACGAAGACTGAACAATATCAATATAGAGAAATATTTTTATTCCTTTATAAAGAATAATGTGATGTTAAAAGAGAAATTCTCAGAAGTTAAGGTTTTAAATAAAATACGGGGGGTCGGAATAATTTCAGGACCACTAAAAACAACTGTTAAAAATAATGTGGTGCTAATAGGAAATGCTGCAAGAGTAATGGATCCTTTCTTTGCCTACGGTGTAAAATATGCGATAATAACTGGATCTTTGGCTGCTGATGTAGTTGTAGAAGCAATATCAGAAAATGACATATCGGTACTAAAAAAATATGAGATATTATGGAGAAATGAATTGGTAGATGCTATAAAAACTGGTTTTTTCTTGAGGGACATCTTTGATCATTTAACAGATAGTGACGTTGAATATATAATAAATATATTGAATAGAATAAAATCTAATGGCTTGGATTTTGATGATATGTTCGATTCTTTTTCCATTAAAAAACATGTACTTTCAATATTGAGAACGGCACTTATCAATCCTAATAACATGTTGAAATTAACAAGTTTAAGTTTTGGATCCTTATTAAAAAATAAATTTATTGAAATTTAACACTTGATTCAATTTAAATATATATCTAAATTTTAACTAGCCTTGGGCAGCTTAGCTTTTTCTTTTCTTGTCTGACTATACAAACCAACTATGATGTATGCCTCATCAAATAATATAAGTGCTAGCAAAAAATACAAAGGGATAATATTCAATAATACGAGATATAAAAGTGCCGCCTTCGTTAAATATCTGCGGCCAAAGAAATATACTACAAATTGATATCTAAATCTCCTCTTTTTTTTATATCTCATGTTGTAGTCTATCGCATCATTTCCTACTTCATCTAAAACAGCTGCTGCAGCAATAAATATCAGCGGTAAGATCATCACTTTAAAAATACCTAATAAGACGAATAAAACAAAAAAAGTTAAAAATGAAAGTAAATGGGCATAACTATCAATTTTACCCTTTAACAAAACACCAATTAGAACAGCCAAAAGAATCGTCGCTGATACGGGATTAATAAGTATGGTATATGCCCCCAAAATACCTAGCAAAGGTGCAATGGTCAGAGCTACATTTTTATTGAATGTCTTTTCATCAAACGCATCATCTAAATATTTTAGCCCTGCTCCTAAAATGGTGTAAGATAGTAATACGAAATACATATTATTTCCAAAATTCAATAACCAATTTATTTCCACATTATTCACTTCTTACTACCATTATCACTTTATCTATTTGTATTGTATTATATTTTTATATTATAAATTAACCAACATATTGAATTTGTTTAAAATACTTCTCTAAGATTTTGATAAATTTTTATGAATTTAGAGAGTGTCATCCTAAGATAAACTAGGATTGGTCAAGATGATAGTAATTTCTGTGGGGATAGTACTTAGGAACTGAAAAATCTAGCTTCATAGACCGCAATCGACTCATTCTTTAATTTTATCGCCTTGTTGATTTTAATTCTTCTTTCAGGATGGAGATAATTTTTCAATTTGTAAATTTTTGGAAGAGGCTTTGAACTCGGCATTCCTTGCCTTGACTGACTGTACAAGCGTACTACCACATACGCATAATCGAAAAGCAACATTGCCAGGAAAAAATAAAGAGGTATAACACCTGCAAGTGCGATAACCAAAATTACTACTTTCATGATCCATCTCTGGTCAAAGAAATAGACAACAAATCGATGACTCAGTCTGTTCGTATTAAAGTATGCTCTCTTGCGATCTATCATATCGTTTCCCACTTCATCTAAAAGCGCTGCTATCGAAAGAACTATTAAGGGTATGATAAGTAATTGTACGCCTGCTGTTATGATCATAAAAAAGGCAATGCAAAACCCAAGCAGGTGTGCATAATTATCAATTTTACCCTTTAACAGAACGCCTGCGACAATAGCTAAAAGAATTGTCGCTGAAACTGCATCGATGAGCATAGTATAAGCTCCTAATACACCAAGGATTGGTGCAAGAACGACAGCAGTAGTTTTATTGAACGTTTTTTCATCAAATGCATCGTCAATATATTTTATACCTGCTCCTAAAACAGTGAAGGATAACAAAAAGAAATAATACATTTTTTAATTCCCCCTTTTCATTTTTTTCGCTCCTGTGCGTTTCATTCCATACATTTCTTTCACTTTACTGATTCCTATAAAGTCATAAGTTAACATAAAGCCCTACATCTAGAAATTCCTACAAAATGCCAAAATGTGGGTATTTTTTTTACGTTTGTAGGAAAAACAGGAGAAAATGCCAAAGTCCTATATTAATCAGAAACCAACAGAAACTCCTCTTTAACAGGCTGATGAACAAATTTGATATTACATCTTAAAGGTAGACTCAGATAACAATCATCCTCATGAAAGACAATGCTACTCTGTTCAAATGCTTCTAGAATCTCAGCGAGTTTAAATTCGGAAATGTCTGAAAATCGTTCCCTTAATTCATTATAGGAAATCACGTCGATACATGCAAGAAAAACTTTCCTCTCAAGTTCATCAAGGACATAGATCCTGATATTCTCGCTATTCCGTTTATCATAGATTTTAACAAAGCTTCCACCATCAACGAAATAAAAAATGAATTTATCAATCATAGTTTGCTTTTTTATTCCATCGACTTCTAAAGATTCCCGTTCTTTTTTCCACTCATCTACTAGTTGTACCCACTCGTGTCCGCCTAATTCTTCCTTCCGTTTAAACCCGTAAACAAAATTGAATCCTTTTTCTAAAAATTCTTGAGGATACATGAGCCTATCAATAGGTGCATATTCCAACTGTTGAATATTAAACTGCCCAGGGTTGCGATGAATAGGGCTACCAAATAAAACCCTAAGATAACAGATGTGTGGAGGATCAAGATACTGCTTAAACAATTGTATATTCTTCTTTGTCTCTTCAAAATCAACGGGTTCTTCATTCGGATAATCAACGATAAGATTATAGCTATTTTTTATTTCGTTTTCCTTACAAAATTTTAATGCTGCAATATTATCAATGACCCTAGTGCCTTTATTCATTTTCTTTAAATAATGCTCGCTAAACGACTCAATTCCTGTCTGTATCGTCGTAAACCCTGCCTCTTTCATTAGAGTATACTCCTCGCTTTTTAACTGACCTGCACGTGCTTCTGCAAAAAACGTAAAATCTCTACCTAACTGTTTCAATTTTTCAAAAAGAGCCCGGCACTCAGTTTTTGGAAGAGTATTACCTATGATCTGAAAATCAAGTACTTTATATTTATCAGATAAGGCTTGTATCTCTTCGATAATTTTATCAACGTTTTTTTCTCTGTATTTTTTATGCTGTATATTTAGATTACAAAAACTGCATTGGTTCCACCAGCAACCGCGTGAAATTTCAACTGGGAGTCTACCATTGTAAAAAAAGTATTGCTGCACTTCCATGGATGTTAATTTCAACTCTTCATAGAAAGAATCATAATAAGGAACAGGCAAACTATTGATATCAACAATAGCATCTGATTCACTCCAGATAACCTCATTTCCTTTTCTGTACATCAAACGTGGTATGGATTCATAGTTCTGATAATCTGAAGAAAGAAGGTAAAGCGTATCCTCGCCGTCTCCTGAGACAACGAAATCTACATAATTGAAAGCTTCTAACACTTTTATTCCTAATGTACCTGTGGTTCTGCTTCCACCAAAAATAATCTTCTTGTCAGGACATAATTCCTTTATTTTTTTAGCAATCGCTAGCGAAGGCAGTAATTGTCCATAATTCAGCGTAAAACCAATAATATCATATGATCGCCAATCAGTATTTTCAAGAATCCAATTATAAAATTTGTCTGTCTGTTGAACATAATTATCGAATGTAAACTGTTTTTGAATCTCTTTATTTTTCGATAGATTTTCATTGAAATATTCTCTAAATCTATCTTCTGTTTTTTGCCAATGCTCAGGAAAAACGTATTTTGAGAATATCATCTGAGCGGTATACGAATCATTAGGAGGATAAATGAGGAAGTTGTAATTATTCAATCCATAAATCTCAGCCGCTTTTAGATATAGGTGGCGTGTCTTTATGTTTATTCCACGTTCTTTCAAATAACCCTCTAAAACTGCAAGTTGTATAGAAGGAATAGCTGTTCCAGCAAAAGGCATCGAAATAAGTAGAACATTTTTACTATCTGTGTGCATCGCCAAATCCAAATAATTAATAACTGATAATCTTATATATTTAACTAACATGACCAAATTGGATTTGAAGGACAGAAAAATACTATACGAACTAGACTTAAACTGCAGAGAATCAAATACACAGATTGGTAAAAAGGTCGGTCTCAAGAAAGATGTAGTTGCTTATAGAATAAAACGGATGCAAGATGAAGGCATAATTACAAATTTTTGGACAGCCATCAATACATTCAAATTAGGTTATCAAGTCTATAGAATCTATATAAATTTTCAATATGTTAGTTCACAGATAAAAGAGAAAATAGTTCAACATTTTATAGATTATAAAAATATTTGGGCTGTTATATCACTTAAAGCTGAAATTGATTTTGATGCAATTGTTTGGGTTAATGACATCTATGAATTTTATCAATTTTGGAACAAAACTCTTGACGAATTTGAAGATTATTTTGCAAAATACACAATATCTGTGTACGTTGAAGCATTCAACTATAAGAAATCTTATTTACTTCTTGATCAGCATGAAAAAGAGGATAGACTTCTGTACAGAACAACATGCAGTGGAAAATCAGTAGAAATCGATGAGATTGACTATAAACTTTTAAATGAAATAGCCATAAATGCCAGAATACCATTGATAGCTCTTGCTGAAAAACTCGGATGCTCTTCGCAAGCAGTAAACTACCGACTAAAAAACCTAATAAAAAATGATGTCATTAATGCTTTTAGGGTCAATGTTGATTTACAAAAATTGGAACTTCAGCATTATAAATTAGATATTTATTTAAAGGATCATAAACAAAGAAATGTTATCTGGAATTATTTGAAAGAAAAACCTTATTGCGATACACTTAATGTAGCTATAGGATGGTGTGATTTAGAATTTGAATTAATAGCTGAAAATGTAGACCAACTTGGTAAAATAATGGATGAACTCTATTCAAAATTTCCAAATGCAATAAAAAAACAAACATTTTGGATAGCCGAAAAAGTTCATAAGGAACGTTGGCTCCCCGAGCTAGATTTTTAATATTTTTATTTCAGTTATAGATTCTTTTATAAAATTGTGATTATGGGATGAATTATCCCATAACGCCCCATCTCTAACAGATGACCTCATTTTCCTATCTATATTAAAACAATTTAGGCATAATACCTTGCAGGGGCATGATTCCAGCAGCTACTGCACCAACAACAACACCAATCACCAATATCTCCATATCTCTTTTCACCATCCTATATTGTCATTTATTGACATGATATACTTTATCTGGCTTAGTTTATATACCTTTCGTGTAAAACTATCAAGATGAACAAATGTCAAAGTGAAAAAAAACAGACATATAATATTTAATAACATTAATAGCGTAAAGACCTATTCAACAAACTAGTGCAAAATTATTTAATTGTAGTAGTTGATTTTAATTTCGAGTGGAGAGATGACAGAAACAATAAATAAATCACTGCTGGAAGTTGCAGTAGGTGCCTCAATCAAACAGGATGCCCGCAAGGCAGGCCGAGAAGTAGCTGAAACTGCTATTAAGAATTTAAGTCAATCTCCAAATTTCTTTTTGCTATTTTCTACGATTCATTACAAAGATAATGGTGGATTCCAGGAATTCTTGAACGGGGTATGGGACGTTCTACCTGAGGGGACACCGTTAATAGGAGGTACAGTCACAGGTTTTCTGAATCCACATGGATGCTATGCTAAGGGGGCCACAGCAATGGCCATCTCATATCCAAACATAGATGTTACTATGGGCTACGGTAAGAACACAAAGAGAAATCCAAAGAAAGCTGCAAGACAATGTGCACAGATGATAAAAGCTGGGTTAAAAAATAGATATAACAACAAATTTTTATTCAACTTTGTTTCGGGTAGTGTTATACCAAATATTCCCGGGGTAAAAAGTGGTTCTATTATCGGCTCTAAAATAATGGCAAGGGTTATGCTTTCCATGCTTTCGGTTTCACAGAAGATTCTTCAGAAAGGATTAGGGCTGGAGGAAGAGGTTTTGGAGGAACTAATAAAAGAGTTACCAAATTTTGGACTTGTGCACGGATCTACAATTGATATGGCAGGTGGAACAAACTATCAGTTTTTCAATAAAGATATTCTTAAAAACTCGATAGTATGTCTAGCTTTAGAAACGGATATTCCTTTTTATCAGAATTTTGCAACTGGGGCAGAAAAAACAGATGTAAATTTCAAAATTACGGATATAACTAAAAATAGGCAGATAATTAAAAAAATAAACAACAAACCCGCATTTACAGAGTTTTTAAGGTTAATGAATTGGTCTGAGAGTTCAGTTTATGATTTGAAATGGATTGATAGAGCTTCACGATTCCCATTGGCATTTTATAAAAATGATAAAATTATTCTGCGTCCATCCGCCATAATTATGGGAAATTTTATGGGATGCATGGGTAAATTTGAAAGTGATGATGTTTTCGTAGCTCATATGACGCCAGCCAACATGGTTCAAGCAGTAGATGATGTGTTAGTATGCAAAAAACCTGAATTTGGATTTTTTGTATCATGTATGGCCAGACAGTCTTTTTTGGGGTACAAAGCTTTTGAGAGCCAAGAAAAACTGAAGAGATATTTCCAAGATAAACCCTTTTTACTGATTTTTACAGGTGCTGAAGCCATATATAATCCGAATATAGGATTATATTATCTTAATGAAACCATAACGTCTACAATATTTGGTTGGGAGTGAAAATGATCGATGATGATAAGCCCAAATTAGAAGTTGCAGTAGGAACATCAATTAAGCAGGATGCGAGACAAGCAGGAAGAGAAGTTGCAGAAAACACTTTGAAACAAATGAAATCTAAACCAAACTTCTTTCTTTTATTTTCTACAATCAATTATGATGATTATGGTGGATTCCAGGATTTCTTGAATGGTGTATGGGAGGTATTGCCTGAAGGAACACCACTTGTTGGTGGAACAGTTTTTGGATTTTTAAACTCACAAGGTTGCTATGCCAAAGGTGCTACTGCGATGGCAGTTTCCTATCCAAATATGAATGTTACTGTGGGCTATGGAAAAAATACTAAAAGGAGCCCAAAAAAAGCAGCTAGGCGGTGTGCAAAGATGTTGAAAAACGGGTTAAAAAACAAATATAATAATAAATTTTTGTTTAGTATGATTTCAGGTTTTACATTACCAAAAGTTCCTAAAAAAAGTCAAGAAGTGGCTTTTGTAAAATCTGTCATTCTGGCAAGAATGGCTGTGCCAGTACTGAATTTTTACCAGAAGGTTTTTCAGAGGGGATTTGGAAATGAAGAATACATATTGGAAAAATTGACAAAAGAACTGCCCGAATTTGAATTAATTCATGGGTCTTCAATAGACGATATGAAGACTACAAGAAAATATGAATTCTATAATAAAACTGTTTTTACCAACTCGATAGTATGTCTTGGTTTGGAAACAGATATTGATTTTGATTTAAATTTTACAACGGGCGTAACAAGTTTTGAAGGAAACAATATAGAACTCGAAAAAATCGAATTGAGCAAAGACAAACGATTAATCAAAAAGATTAACGATAAACCGGCATATCCAGAATTTTTACGATTGATGAATTGGACCGAGGAATCACTTGAAATTAAAGCCATTGACAGAATCATAAGATTTCCCATAGCATATTACAAGAACGATAAAATACTTGTTCGTGTAATTCTATTAGTTTTGGGAACCTCTTTAGGATTCATTCATAAGTTTGAAGGCAAAAATGGATTCGTTGTTCAGATGACACAGCAAAAATTAGTCGGATCAATAGATGAATTATTGACCCTAAACAAACCTGAATTTGGATTTTTTGTTTCTTGTTGTTTTTATCAGATGTTTTTAGGATATAACGTGTATGAGGTGCAAGAAAAACTAAAAAAATATTTCCAAGACAAACCTTTTTTATTTATTTCTGCAGGCGGAGAAGGTACTTATATACCAAATGAAGGAATATATTTTTTAAACGAAACAACAGTATCTGCAATATTTGGAGAAAAACAATAAAAAATAACCAAAAGAAGAAAAATTATTTACTTTTCATTTTTCTTTAAAACATCGTTAACTCTTTTCTTTAAATCCACTGGATCATACGGCTTTTCAATATAATCATCCCCGAGAAAATTGCCAGCCTTTTCAGCGGTTCTGTCTATTCGTGCAGTTAAGAATATTATAGGTATTTTTGCCCATATCTGATTTTCTTTTATTTTGCTGAATACCTCCCAACCGCTCATCTCCGGCATCATAATATCTAACATTATTAGATCCGGAATCTGATTTTTTTCTAACAACTCGAGGCATCCTTTTCCGCTATTAACCCATGCGACTTCATACTCGCCATCAGATTCTTTTAAATTAAATTCGACTGTAGATGCTACGTCCGGTTCATCATCTACAATCAATATCTTTTTCTTCATACTGTCTGAACTCCATATTATTTGTAGTCAACTTAAACATTTCCTTATATAAACCATTTTTTAGATGCCGATGGAATAGTGAAATAGAATGTCGAACCTTTCTCTAGTCCAGGGCTCTCAACCCAGATTTTACCGCCATGCTTCTCTGCAATACGCTTACAAATTGACAGTCCCAAACCGCTCGATTCCAAGTCATGTCTTGCAGGATCTACCTTGTAAAACTCATCAAAAATACGCTCCATTTGCTCTTTGGTCAAACCAATTCCAGTATCTTTTATTGATACAGTGACAAAATCTTTATTTGCCTCTGCATCAATAATTATCTTGCCGCCTTTGGGTGTGAATTTCACGGCGTTAGTAAAAATATTATCAAACAACTCACCAAGATGCAAACTATCGGCTTTAACAAAGATTTTCTTGTCAATATTGTTTTCAATTGTTATGTTATTCTCTTTAAAAATATGTTCTTTATTCTGGATGATGGAATCGGTTGCTTCCAAAAGAGCGACATCATTTATCTGAAATACCAAATTAGGCGAATTCAACCTTTCAAGTTGTAGCGTTTTTACAACCAGATCCTTAATATATCGAACATTACGACTGATTATTACTAAGAGTTCTTTTACTTTTGGATCGTTAACCTGCTGTTCCACCATGGGAAGCAATCCTACAAGCGGTGTTAAAGGGCTCTTTAAATCATGGCTTAGCTGAGCTATAAACTCATCTTTATGTTTGAGAAGCTTTTCTACTTCGGCAGTTCGCTCAACAACCTTCTGTTCAAGCACCTCATTCAATGTTGTTAGCTGTTTATGGGCTCCATTTAGCTCTTCATTCATAGAGGTTAGCTGTTCATTTGCTGTAGCCAGCTCTTCGTTCATCACTTTCAACTGCTCTGCATTCTTACGTAACTTCTCCTGGGCTTCTCGACGTTCAGTAATATCTTTGATACTACCTTGAATGGATGGAGGATTTTCTTTACCGACCACCTCAAGGCCATGTCGAATTAATTTTCCATTCACCTCAACAGGTATTATACGCCCATCTTTATGAGTAACATATGTTTCGAATCCATTCAATTCCTCATTTATAGAAAGATTTTCGGCCTCTGAAATAGCTTTTTTCCATTCTTTTTTCCATATTTTATTTGGAATTATTTTCGCAAAACTATCCCCAATTAACTCTTCTGACTTACAACCCATAATTTTTTCGACAGCTGAATTAATGTAAGTGATGTGACCGGCTGGTGTGATTTGGAAAATTATGTCACTTACATTACTAAATAAATCCCTTACTCCAAACGTGATCGTAGATTCTGTAATTGCCTCAAAATAATCAGATAGAGCACGTAATTTTTCTTTGGTTTCGTATAGTATAATCTTAGTGATATTTTCGCTAGTAACATCCTGAAAAACAACAATAACATATTTCACGATACTATCTTCAGCAATAGGGTACATAGAGAACTTCATAGCATGTTTATTTTGGGATTTATCAACGATTTCACAGAGCAATTTCTGGTTTTCTTTTCCGTCTACTGCATTATTGAACAAATTACGAAAATCAGATACAGGTATCTTTGAAAAAGTGCCAGGCAATTCCCAAAAAATTTTACCAACAATTTCAATTTCTGAAAGATTTGCAAAAGCTAGTCCGGCCTTGTTGATTTTTACTATTTTACCGGAGCCATTTAGATAAATAATGATATCGTTGGTATCTTGAAAAGATGATTCTGATGCATTATTTGCACCCGTAGGCATTAATCTATTTTTATGAACTTCTTCTATTTCGATTTCATCTCTTTCATAATCTTCGTCAAAAAGTATTGTTTTGCCAAATGCATCTCCAGAGGAATCCTCTAAAAATTTAAGATCATCATATTTGTTAAACGATGGTTCTTCCCGAAGTACCCCTAAATTTTCCTGCAGTCTCAATATTCGTACAATTTCAGGGTCATTCTTCATCGAGATCTACTCCAAAAGAATCGCTAAAATCGAATTATCGCTTAATCTAGCAACAGACCTTGCATTAATACAAGATGCTAATACTGCATGATTTATCTATATCCCATCCTAACTATAATATGAAACACTTACTAAATATAAAAAACTAATGTAAAAAACCTCAGAAAAAAAGAAACTAAATGTGTACTTTACATAAAACTAGCCAATATGCCCTGTATCCAACTAAAAATATGGAAATAATCAAGGCCCATAAAGATGGCAAAGAGTATTACCAACACAATTAAAATCTTTACTGCAAATTTGATTATCTTCCAAGCAAAAATTGCAATCACTATTGCCAGAAGAAAAACAGCCCAAAGAGGGACGACGTAACCGAATAATTCCATCCTTAATCCACCAAATACTAATCTTTAGTTCATGTTATAATAGTTTTGAAAAATAGAATAGTTTCAATGATGCCACAAAGATACTAAAACCCTGCCAGTATTCCACTTTTCGTGTACATAACTCAGGAATTCATAAAACCGGAAAGCGTCGAAAGACGTGAATATCAAGTCAACATTGCCAACTCAGCAGCCAAAGCCAACACTCTAGTTGTTCTACCTACGGGAATGGGAAAAACCGTCATAGCACTCCTTTTAATAGAAAAACAACTTCAGAAGGAAAACAACAAAATACTCTTCTTGGCACCAACTAAACCATTGGTACTGCAGCATGTACAATTCCTCAGACAATATCTAACTATCGATGCGGAATCCATATCCGTATTTACTGGAGAGATACCGCCGGCAAAAAGAACAGAGATGTGGGATAAAAGCAGAATTATTGTTTCTACGCCCCAAGTTATAGAAAATGATCTTTTATCCAAAAAAATAAGCCTAAAAGATGTCTCATTCATAATATTTGATGAATCGCACCATGCTGTTGGGCAATACTCCTACGTGTTTGTTTCAGAGATGCATAAAAAACAAAGAGAAAACGACAGACTTGTTTTAGGAATGACTGCATCTCCAGGAAACGATATCACAACGATACTGGAAGTGTGCAAAAACCTAGACATTACAAACATAGAAATACGTACAAAATACGACCCAGATGTTAGACCTTACGTGCATGATCTCAATATAACATGGAGGGAAATTTCACTACCGAAAGAATTTGCCTATACCATACAACTACTCAGAAAAGCATTGTCTGATCGCTTGAAACTATTGAAAGATGTAGGCGTGGTAGAATCATCATCTGTATCTTTGATAAACCGTACAAAGCTTTTGGATGCACAAAGGAAAATACAAGAGGAAATAAGATCGCAGGTGAAGCCTTCAAAGATTCTTTTTCAGGCAGCATCCACCCAAAGTGTAGCAATGAAGATACATTATGCTTTAGAACTATTGCAAACGCAGGGAGTAAATGCTTTAAAAAACTACTTCCAAAGAATAGGAAGTGAATCTGTTTCAAAAGAGGGTAGTAAAGCTTCAAGAGAGATCATGTCCGACAGCAACATAGTAGAAGCAGTTGCCTATGTCAAATCCCTAAATGTCGAGCATCCAAAACTGCAAGAAATCGTAAAAATCGTCCAACAACAGTTAAATGCAAAACCAGATTCAAAAATCATTATATTTACACACTATCGAGACACATCATCCTATGTTGTAAAACAACTGGAAAACGTGGAAAAAGCAAAGCCCGCAAGATTCGTAGGTCAGGCAGGAAGAGATGACGACAAAGGACTCACGCAAAAGGAGCAAGCAGATATCATAAAAAAGTTCAAAGAAGGCACATACAACGTACTAATAGCAACTTCTGTGGCTGAAGAAGGTCTTGACATACCTTCCACAGACCTAGTCGTATTCTATGAGCCAATACCCTCAGAAATAAGAGCCATCCAAAGAAGGGGAAGAACAGGACGAAAGATGCCTGGGGCTGTCATAATACTCATAACAAAAGACACGCAGGATGAGGCGTACTACTGGGCAGCCAAAAGAAAAGAAAAACGCATGAGAAGTGAACTCGAAATACTGCGATCTAAAATAGGTAAAAAATTTGAAGACGCCAGTTCAATATACAAAGAAAAGATGGAAGAAAAACAAAATCAAACAACACTTACAGACTACCAAAAAGAGAAAGAAAAACAGGTAAAAATAATTGCAGACCACAGAGAATACCGCTCACCTGTAGCAAGAAACCTAACTATAAAAGATGCATTTGTGGAACCTCAACAATTAAACACGGGAGATTACGTTTTATCGACTCGCATCGGAGTTGAACGAAAGACCGTAGATGATTTCCTCCAGTCCCTTATAGATGGCAAATTGTTTGACCAGATATCAAGACTAAGAGATGCCTATCCAAGACCAATTTTAATAATAGAGGGGGACGGGCTACTGACAAAACGCAACATAAGTCATAACGCCATATTCGGAAGCATTGTATCAATTACCGTAGATTTCGGTGTTCCCATAATCACAACCAAAAACCCGATGGAAACCGCAGACCTCCTTTACATAATGGCCAAAAGAGAACAGAGAGACGAAAAAAGGCCTATAGCGGTTCGTGGAGAAAAAACTCCCATGTCTTTAAGGGAAAAGCAGCAGTTCATAGTAGAAGGACTACCCAATGTATCTGCAGTTCTTGCAAAGCGACTTCTGGAGCGCTTTGGCAGCATCAAAGATATTGTAAATGCATCTGAGGAAGAACTCCGCGAGGTTGCCGGCATTGGAAAGGGTATCGCATCTGAAATAGCTGAGATTTTAAACGCCAAGTATATCGAATAATATCGACCTACCAAATATTTTTATCCCCTATTGTGTTACATGGCTGATTAAAAAAGGTGATGTAGCTATGCCAAAGGAGGACAAAATCTCGCAAGTATGTGATGGATTAAACATGCTTAATGAAGACAACTCCATCCCGCGAAACATCAGACGGGGGGCAGAAGAGATCAAACGTATTTTGCTTAATGAAGCGGATCCTCTTGATGTACGGGTCTCCACCGCAACGGCACGCCTTGATGAATTGGCAAACGACCCAAATATACCACTACACGGCAGAACCCTCATATGGAACATCATGAGCCGTTTAGAGGAATTGGCATAAACTATCTTCTTATAAAAAACAAAAAATTTATTATAGACAACAAGGAAAATGTATAGGCTTAATCTCGGGAGATAATATTTATGATAAGAATTGGACAAGCAGGCATACCCCTGTCATGTAAAGGCCGTACCAACAAAGACGGACTCGTTTATACGAAACAAGTTCTTGATCTGAATTCCATGGAAGTGCAGTTTGTCCGTGGACTGTATGTCATGACCGACGAAGAAGCACAATTTATGAAGGATTATTCCAAGGATAACGACGTAGAGTTACACGTGCACGCACCTTACTATATCAATCTAGCTGGCGACGATGAAACAGATCTTAGTTTTGAAAAAATATTGTTCTCAGCGCGGCTTGCAGACAAGATGGGTGCAAAAACAGTGATTATTCATCCTGGATACTATGGAAAAGAAAGTCAGAAAAAAACATTGAAAAAAGTCATCAAAAACACAAAAAGACTGCAAAAAATTTTTATTAAAGAAAAAATCAAGACAAAGATAGGCTTAGAAACAATGGGTAAACAAAAGGTGTTTGGGAGTATCGATGAGATCGTAGAGGTCTGTAAAGAAGTAAAAGGAATAGTACCTGTCATAGACTTAGGCCACATACACGCCAGAGGTAACGGTTGTCTAAAAGAGCGAGAAGATTTTGAAGCAATCTTCAAAAAACTCAAACAACTGAGACTGAAACATTATCTGATACACATAACGGGCGTGCTTTATGAGAATGGAAGTGAATACTATCACCTACCAATTAAAAAAGGAGATATGCCTCTTGCGCCATTGGTAGAAATCATTTTAGATAACAACTACAACGTTACGTTGATCTCTGAATCTCCCTTACTTGAGCATGATGCCGTGTACATACGCCTTCAAGTGGAAAAGGGCATTATGAAGAGAACTGGAAAAGAAACAGCCAACTACAAGGATCTCTCGGAGATTCTATGACAAAAGAAGAGGTTTTCAAGAAATCGATAGATTATATACAACGTAAAGTAAAAGATATATTGAGCTTGGTACCACAGAGCGATGTCGACAACATAAAAAAATTATTTTTAAAATCTAACCGCATATTCGTCTATGGTGCAGGACGATCTGGGCTGGTTGCAAAAGCCTTTGCCATCAGACTCATGCACCTAGGTTTTCAAACATTTGTTATTGGTGAAACCATAACTGCTCCCGTAAAGAAAGGAGATTCGGTAGTAATTATCTCAGGATCAGGCGAAACTATTCCGGCCGTCATGACTGCGGATATTGCCCACGACTTAGGCGCAAAAGTAATATCAATTACTGGAAAAAGGAAATCAGAAATAGCAAAATACGCAGATGTAACATTATATCTATCTGCAAACTGTAGCGATGTTGAAAGGAAACGATATGCTCCCCTGGGCACTCTTTTTGAAGCAAGCGTATGGATTCTTTTAGACGGAATAATCGCTGATCTTTTGGAAAGCAAAAATGAGACTGAAGAATCAATGCGTAGAAGACACGCAACGCTAGAACAATAACAGAAATGATATTAAACACGGTTTTTATACAACTAAAACATGTATCAAATACCAAGAGGAACTAGAGACTTTACTACAGAAGAAATGCAAAAACGCAGATATCTGGAGGATTCCTTGAGAACTACATTCCAAACATTTGGATATAAAGAAATACAAACACCAATGTTTGAAACACTCGAGCTTTTTACTGCCAAATCCGGTGAAGGAATTATTGAAGAAATCTATTCCTTTAAAGACAAAGGCGGGAGAGATTTAGCTCTAAGACCAGAACTCACCGCACCGGTAATACGCTTCTACATAGATAAACTTCAGATGGAACCAAAACCATTAAAACTGTTTTACTTTGGAAACTGCTTCAGATACGATAGACCACAAAAAGGAAGATACAGGGAATTTATGCAGGCAGGATGCGAAATAATAGGAGCCGATACGCCTGAAGCATATGCTGAACTCATTGCAATGGCCTACTCCCTATTGAAAAACGTTGGCTTAAAAGACGTGAAATTAAACATCGGAAATCTAAATATTCTATCTTCATTGTTTGAAACTCTCAAAATATCAAAAGACGAACAAAAACAACTGATACCGCTCATCGACAAGTCTCAATTTGATGAAGTTTTAACTCTTTTACAGAATTTTGGTGTTGGAAAAAAAATTGCAAACGAATTTTTGGAAATCCTTCAGTCTTCAGACATTAAAAAGATCACAAAGATTATTGAAAAAGACGAATCGGCTAAAAAGGAATTGTCTTATTTAGAAAAAATATTGAATTTATTGGAGAAATCATTTAACATTAAAAACTATCAAATAAAGATGAGCATAGTTCGAGGTCTTGACTACTACAAGGGCATTGTTTTTGAAATAGATGCACCGGCTCTAGGAGCGGAAAAACAACTATGTGGCGGAGGGGCATATGAACTTGTATCTTTATTCGGTGGTAAAGAAACACCGACAGCAGGTTTTGCTATAGGTTTTGACCGAACTATTTTAGCATTAGAAACAGAAAAATATCCATTTCCATCAACTACAATAAAAGTTTATGTCGTACCGGTAAATGAAGAAACAATTGACAAATCAATAGAGATAGCACAAAATTTGAGAAAACAGGGAATTTCGACAGACATCGATCTGCTGAGAAGAGGAATTGGCAAATCTCTAAAATATGCAAGCTCAATAAGCGCTGAAAAAGCCATACTGGTAGGGCCAAGGGAGCTAGAACAAGGCTCTGTAACCATCAGAGATATGAAAACCGGGGAGCAAGAAACAGTTAAATTAAACGAAATACAGAATAGGCTTAATTAGTCACTTTTTTAAAAATTGTAGGTAGATTAGATAAAATTATTGGAAAGCATTATATATTATAAGATACTAATATATAAATTGATAAAGGAAACTCTTATATAAAGAACAATAATAGATTGCTATAGGAGTTTAGGGGGTAGAAGATATTATGAATAAAAAATCAGCAATTGTAATTTTTATAGGCTGTTTATTGATCCTAACTAACTTCAGCATTGTAACAAGTGCTGTAACAGTATCCACAAATATAAACAAAAATCCACAAAAAACAATAGAAAAAATAGACCCCACATCAATCAAAAATGAAAATGTCACCTCACCTGAAACATATAAAGTCGTACCAACAACCCAAGAAAAAAGTGCACCACCTTTAGAAGAAAATAAAGTTACGATAACAAAACAAAATGAAAAAAATGCTGTAATCAATAAGGTACCTGATGGCGGCGGTATTGTTGTGCAACCTGGGCAACATGCTATCCCTGGACAGCAACAAGCCTTTTTATATGTAGCAAATGCTGGTGGATCATATTCTGGTTTTGTTGGGCAAGCAATTCAGTTTTCTGGATCAAGTTCATATCTGCCAATTAATGGAGTTACGTACAGTTGGGATTTTAATGAAGATGGAATCTATGAATGGAGCTCAACAGATAGTGGTGTAACAACATACACCTATGCCAAGCCAGGGAACTATCTTGCTACATTCAAAGTTACTAAAAGTGATGGAAAAACCTACATTGACATGGCATCTGTTGATGTTAGCATAGATAGTAATCATCTACAACCTAATAATCATCTACATCCCCATGGTGGATGTTGTTACTATGGGTCCGTTGGTAAACCTATTCTTTTTGATGCATCACAGTCTACAAGTACAAATTCCAGTCTACCAATCACAAGTTACATATGGCATTTTGGAGATGGAACAGTTGGATATGGAAAAAAAGTATATCACACATACAATGAATCAATTCCATATCTTGTACATTTAGAAATACAAGATAGTGCTGGAAACAAAAGATTCGATGTTCTTCATGCTGACATAGGTTGTAAATTATCAAAATACGATGATTTTTTAGCCACTTCAAACCAAATTGTTCAGAACATCTTATCATATATTACAGATAGTAGGCTTTTTTTCTATTTATTAGATGTAAAAGTCATAACAATATTCAATGGAATCACAAATGAAACCACCATCACAGATGGTTTCGATGAACATTATCCAAAAGTAATAGATGCAGGTAACGGTGCTCAGATCCAAATTAATCATATTTCACTTTTTAAATATGAAAACTTAACCATTTCTGCTTTTACTGGTATGGCTAGTCATACGTGGAACTCAACTTTCTCTGCACAAATCCTGTCGGGTATTAGCGAAAGCGATAATTTCACGATATTATTGGAATTTTCCTTTGGGTCCTGGATAGCATCTAAACTAGGTATTGAAGAACCAAAGATACAAATAGGATACACGTCCAAAGCAGGAGAAGAAAAACCCACCACTGAATTCACAATATCACACAGATTCAGACCATATATCTTAGAGCGTTTGGGATTATATGGAAACTCACAAAATAATGAAAATGAAGAATACAACCAAAATGAAGCAGCAACCTATACAAGTAATACACAGGTATATCCTTCCGAGCAAACACAGGCCTATAACGATTATGAAATTAATCCGGCGCCAATAGAAAATACTGGCGTGCAAGAAATCAAATCAGAACAATCCCTACAGGCACAAGCAATTCAACAAACAATCAATGGAAATCCCCTTGGTGGAACTGATTTCTACCCTGAACAAGAAGTAAAGTTTGAAAACATAGATGTAGACCATTTTTCACTGGTTATTGCATTTGAAAATAACGCAAATCGGACGGAACTAAATCTATCCTTCGATCATTTTGTTGATTCAACTATTAAATCTAAAAGATTCCAAGATGTTGGTTTTAATGGATATGAACAAAACAATGATACGAGTTTAACATTGACTATTTCAAGATACATAAATAATGGAAAGAGAGCAACACTTGGATTAATAATCAACCCAATTCATAACTTTATTACTCAAGTTAACTATGCTAAGGATCCAAATACAGAAGTCCGTACTTTATCATTCAATATAGATAATCCACCAAAGAATTTAGTGTTATTTGCAGAAAGTGTGAGCTCATGGGGCGATTACAAATCAAATTATTTATATCTAGAGAATATACCGCACAGTCTTACCTTTGAGATCCTACCAAAATTGGATGGTTATATTATATTCAATCGCAAGGGTAATGATACAGAATTCAAGATCGGTATTAAAAATGATCTTGAGAACCCAACTGTCAATATCTATCTTACTCATCCTGCGACATATGATGAGACAAAAAGAGTTGATTGGAATCTATTATCAGACCCGTATAAAATTAGTTTTTCTAGTAATACTCCTGGTCTTAAATTAACCGGTGAAATTAAAGATATCAACCATCAAGATCAAAACATAAAATTACAAGCAACTATTCTAGATCCTTTTGAAGTAGGTGTTGAATGGAGTTTTAGTCAGAAATATCTGAAATTACAAAAAAGTGAGACAACCATTGATTTTAATGCATCTTATCATAAAGATAGCAGGAATTTAATCGTAAATGCATCTCGAATCACGGGGCCAGGGAATATTAAATTTGATTTCAATAATTTTGATGAACAAGGAAGTAATATCTGGATTAACAGTAGTATTGAAAGAGATATTTCTCTCCATATATATGCAGAAGATTTAGATTTTCCTGCTTATTTTTCCGCTGATGCTGCTATTACTAAAGATCTCGGTGGCCAAATGCAGATAAAATGGGATAGATCAAAAACCGTTCATTTACAAACTAATATTCCATTGAATATAAGTAATTTATCACTAAATGTACCTGGAAAGTTTAACTTATTTACAGAGGAAATCAGCTTTAGCAGAAATGGACTCTCTTCCTTTGACATAATCAAAGGAGATGATGCACTACCAAAACTTGAACTCACAGCATTCTCACAGAACCGAGGAATCACAATCAAGAATGTTTCAGTCTCAATAGGCAACTGGACTGGAACTCTCGAATGTATAAAACTGGAGAGATACTTTAAAATAACTCTGAAACCGCAAACGAAGGAGTATGAAATTGATGGCTACTCACTTGGCCCCCACAGCGACAAACAACTAGAAGTGCATAATGTTACAATCAGCTATAATCACCCTACTTATGGTTTCAAATTTGGTTTAGGATCTTTTGAGTTAGAACATAATGGTTCTATAAAATATGACCATAGCCAAGCTTTCCCAAAATTCCACATAGAAACTTCTGATCTTGGATCGAGCAGTTATCTTCATATTGATAATCTGTACTTTAGGATTGGAACAGCGATAAATTTCACCCTTTCTTCATTCCACATGGATAAGCCGGGCACGATATATGCAGATATAAATGGCAGTAATAGCTATAAAATTGAAACTAGCAATGTTGCGTTCGATTGGAGTCTTGACTTGCAGACCACCCAATATGGTCATTGGCAATTCAATGGAAACTACAATGGTAGTGGAAAAATAAATATAAACGAGTGGAATCCTGGTACTTCAGGTCAAATTTACTTTTATGATATCGGCGGACCATTGTCTCACTCCTTTAATATTAGTCATAACTACATTAAAATTGAGCTAGCGGAAATGAATTTATATACTGGCTCCTCGTATCCAAAATCAATTGCCTTAGAATGGAGCCACCAACAATTATCGAAAGGATGGCTTAATCTCACCAATGCAGGTGTGTACGGTTCAATATCTCTTGTCAAGATTACTATTAATCCACAAAATCCTATAATAATTGAACTAGGCAACTGTACCATACAGCAAACCACAGTCACAAATCCAAAGACATCAATTAGCTTTGATCGTACAACCAATCAAAAGAATCTTTCAATCAGCAGTAATCGTTTGATGAACCTTGCTCTTGCAAAATTAACGTGGGACAATGGTAATAAATCCCTCGACCTTGGAAATCTTGCATTGAATCCAGGCAACTTCAAGTTAATTTTGGATACCACCAACAAGATAATAACGGTCAATAATGGCATGTTGAGCCTTAATCCCACTTACACTTACGAAGATGCAGACAGGAAATTATCAGCAAGTTTACTATTCTATTCAAACGATTACTCAAAAACCACAACATTGAAATTCATTGAAGAAAACAACAAGATCATAGGATTATACTTGGACACGAGCAACACTCAACTATTAGACGGAATAACATTCACATCGATAAGAAAAAACCAAGACCCAACACAAATAACAGGTAGAAGCATAACATTAAGTGGTTTCAAAGCAAATAACTTTCAGATAAAGAGAAATACTTCATCAGGTAAATTGGATGTCAGTGGAAAACTCGATCTTGTAAACCAAATAATCTATTCAAAGCTCTCCGATTATCAAACCAATCAATGGAAAAGTCTTACCATAAATTTGGATGTCGATTATCCAATAGATGGTGTGGGAAGCATTGAATTTAATACTGATCCTGGGTTCAATGAAGACATAACATTATCAACGACATTGGCTGGAGGAACAAATATATCGGCAACCTTTAACCTAACTCAACATGTGTATTTTGGCTGGGCTGTAAATTTTAGTCATATTCAAGGTAACATAACTATTGATAATGACTACGCGGAGACTCCTACAATGATCTTTGAAATTTCAAAAGACAAGCAAGGTTATCATCCTAAATGGGGTTTCCGCATTGCAGCTGAGTATCTAAGAGCAGAAGATTATAAACTATTCTGGAACTTTACCGGCTACGATCCAAGTAATTGGGACTTACACCATACGGGAGATATTGATTTTGTATCTCTTAGCGATTTATCAATAGCATGGCATTCAGTTTGGTACGACCTATTATTAAATGGCGGCCAACCACAACCATCGTAGAACTAGCAAAATCCCACATTTTTCTTTTTTTATTTTTTTCAAATGATCAGCCAAACTAAAATATAATAAAACTACTTACACCACTTGGGTTATGACTAAAGAAAAGTCAAAGATATATATTCTTGACACGTCAGTTATCCTCTCAGGGAAACCAATTGATCTAGATGCAAACATGATTACAACACAGGGTGTCGCCAAAGAATTTACACCAGGTGGCAGGGATTATCAAAACTTCCAATTTCTTTTAGAAAAAGGATTAGCAGTTCATAATCCTACGAAAGAATCAATGAAACAAATAAACAATATCTCTCTTAAAACAGGTGACAAAGAAAGATTGTCAGAAACAGACAAAGAAATCCTAGCACTAGCATTAGATTTAAATAAAAACGGTGAAAAAGAAGCAGTTATCCTCACAGATGACTACTCCATCCAAAACGTAGCATATGTTTTAAAAATAAAATTTGAAGCCATATCACAAAGAGGCATAACAAAAAAGTTTAAATGGATTTACCGATGTTCGGGGTGCGGTAAAAAATTCGAAGAAAATATAAAGACTTGTCCTATTTGCGGAGCCACAACAAAAAATATTATCTCTCACAAAGAGAACATCGCTGGAAAAGAATGTGATAATAGATGAACTTTAAAGATTTTAAAAAATTATTTTTACGATTTTGGCGTAGTGAAAATAAAAAAATATCACTGGTCAGAGATGTTGTAGTTGCCATAATTGCAGTTTTTATAATATTGACTCTATTGTGGGCCTATACCGGCCAATGGTTCGGAGCACCAATGGTTGCTATAGAATCAGGAAGTATGATGCATGCAAACGAACCTTTTGGAAGACTGGGCACAATAGATGCTGGAGATATGGTGCTCCTAGTAAAAGTGAACAAAAGAAGCGACATAGTGACCTATTACAGTGCAAAAGCTCAAGGAAAAGATAGCCCGCAAACTTACGGACTCCATGGGGATGTTGTAGTATATAGGAAATATGGCGATCCTGCTGAAGAGCAGATAATCCACAGAGCGATGTGCTGGGTTGATGTTGAAGGCAGTGGAACCGAACGAACATATACAATAGCAGAATTAAATATTTATAACAAAAAATCATTATATATTCCTGAGTTGGGGATGGAAAGTCCCACTGGAGGGAATTACACTCCAGATTGGTCTCACTCGGGATTCATTACAAAAGGAGATAATCCATTTACAAATAAAGAATGTGACCAGACTGGCGGCATCTCTGATGAACTCATAAAATTGGAGTGGGTATCTGGAAAGGCGCGATTGGAACTGCCATGGATCGGAACGATTAACCTACTTTTTAACGACGTAACGAGCGGAAAAAGCACTGTACACAACGTCCAATCAGACTGTATAACATGTTTAGTAATCCTAATAGTCATACTTATATCGATACCAGTCTCATTGGATCTCTATGATTACTATAGATCAAAGAAGAAACAAAAATTGTGATTGTATCACTTTAGATACCAATCTGGTAAAAATTCATATTTTATAGCATCTCTAGTTCCAGCTTCTTTAAAACCTTTCAATCTTAAAAGACAGGAATCACATCTACCGCAGGCCTCTTGTCCGCCGCTGTAGCAGGACCAAGTTTTTTCAAAGGGAGCTCCAAGCTCAAGTCCCTTCCTTATAATGTCTGCTTTTGACAGATGGATAATTGGCGTATTTATTTTGATAGATTTTCCTTCAACTCCTCTTTTCGTTGCAAGATCCGCCATTTTTTGAAAGGCTTCTATGTATTGTGGTCGGCAATCAGGATAACCCGCATAATCAGTGGCAGTAACGCCGATGAATATGGCATCAGCGTCAAGAGCCTCAGCATAGGCCAAAGCAATAGACAAGAAAACTGTATTTCTAGCCGGAACATAGGTAGTTGGAATAGATTTACCTATATCTTCAAGTGGATGATCTGGAGTAGTAATAGATCTATCAACCAAAGACGAACCACCAAACTTTTTAAGATCGATATCAAAAACGATGTGTTCCTTTGCGCGGACAGCAGATGAAATGGCTCTGGCAGACGCCAGCTCTTTCATATGTCTTTGACCATAGTTAAATGACAAAGCATGAATCTCATAGCCTTCATTTTTAGCCAAATAGGTGGTAACGCAAGAATCAATACCACCTGATATGAGACAAACCGCCTTCCTCGCCATACAAACTCATTATCCTTTCAATATTTTTGTTACCCTCGCACCCTGACCAAAACCCTCATCTACACCTACCTCTACACTTTTAATCCTTTTAGATGCAGTAATTTTTTCCAAGGCTCTATTAAGTATGTAATGTGCAAGATTTTCTGCCGACGTAGAATCAATGGGTAGCAAAATACAATCTTCCATGGGCAAAATGTACTGTTTTTTAAGGGTAACCATTTTGATACTTTTCTCTTCTTTCTTAATTGTAACAAGGCTGCTTTTCTCAGGGATTAGAATCCTATGATCTAATTCATTAACTATTTTCTTAAAAATATCTTTCAGGAGAGCAAAATCCATGATTATGCCTTTTTCATCTGGCTTGCCAACAATTTTTACATGAACTGCATAGGTATGCCCATGCAACCTACCACATTTCTCATAGTCGGGTATTATATGAGCAGATGAAAACCTAATGTCTGACTCCCACCCATCGATATAGATGTATGAATCCATAAACTCACTTTTTCATTTTCTTTCTATAGTCTTTTATGGCTTCACGGAGTGCATCTGCAGCAAGATTTGAGCAGTGCATCTTTATTGGTGGAAGCCCGTCAAGTTCATTTGCAACATTATCACGTGTTATCTTTGATGCTTCATCCAACGTTTTGCCTTTGGCAAGTTCAGTTATCATGCTACTTGTGGCAATGGCGGCTGCGCATCCAAATGTTTTAAATTTTACATCCGTAATTTTGTCGTTTTTAACTTTAATATAGATGGTCATAAGGTCTCCACAGATTGGATTTCCTACTGTTCCAACACCATCTGCATTTTTTATTTCACCCATATTTCTTGGACTTCGGAAATGCTCCATTACCTTATCACTATACATACCACTCATACAATAACCTCCTATCTGTTCCATAAAGGAGACATCTTTCTCAAATTTTCAACTGTCCCAGGCAGTACATCTAAAACATAAGAAACGTCATCCGTTGTACTAGTTCTTCCCAGAGTCAATCTAAGTGAACCATGGGCTTGAGCAGGATCCAAACCAATGGCAAGCAGCACATGAGATGCCTGCAGTTTTTTTGAAGAGCATGCTGAACCGGTGGCAGCGGCTATTCCCTTGTCGTCAAGCATAAGATTGAGTGATTCACCTTCAATTGCAGTAAAACGGAAATGTGCATTGTTTGCTAGTCTCTTTTCTGGATGGCCGTTAAGATAACTTTCCTCTATTTTCAAAGCTCCGTTTATTAGTTTATCTCTAAGATTTTTAAGATGTGCTACGTCCTTTTCCATTCTCTTTTGTGCCAGTTCACAAGCCTTACCTAGACCTACGATTCCAGGTGTATTATACGTGCTGCTGCGCAGTCCTTTCTCGTGTCCACCACCATGAATTATGGGCTGTATTTTTACTCCATTTCTGATGTATAAGGCTCCAACACCTTTTGGCCCGTAAATCTTGTGAGACGAAATAGACATTATATCTATGTTCAATTTGTTGACGTCCGTAGGCTCTTTACCTATGGCCTGAACCGCATCTGTATGGAAAAACGCGCCATGCTCTTTTGCTATCTTTCCTATTTCTGCAACGGGTTCTACAGTGCCAATCTCATTGTTGGCATACATGATTGTAACAAGAAAAGTATCTTTAGAAATAGATTGTTCTAGATCGTCTAATTTTATTAATCCGTATTTGTCTACAGGAAGGTATTTGACTTTGAATCCTTGTTTTTCTAGATGTTTACAGGTCTCAAGAACTGCGGGGTGTTCAATCGTACTTGTTATTATATGCGGTCCTTTTGTTCCTATTTTCTCCTTGTTATTATACGCTACTCCTTTTACGGCAAGATTGTCTGACTCAGTACCGCCAGCTGTAAATATGACTTCATCTGCACTTGTATGCAATATATCTGCTACTTTTTTCCTTGAGTCTTCCACTGCATCAAATGCATTTCTTCCACATTCGTGTATGGAAGATGCATTGCCAAAATCCTTGGTAAAATAAGGTAACATGACGTCTAGTACTTCTTTATCAACTGGCGTAGTAGCCGCATAATCCATGTAAACTTTTTTCATCAGTCTCCCCGTCCAACATCCATCATTTTTTGAAGAGGCAGCCTTGCCTTCTTCATTATATCTTCAGGAAGAATCATCTTAGGTTCTAAGGTTTTCAAGCTATTTAAGACTTTTTCTAAAGTTATTTTTTTCATATTTGGGCAAACAGCGGATAGAACTGGATAGAAAGTTTTCTCAGGATTTTCTTTTTTCAATCTGTAACAGATATCTTTCTCTGTACCAATGATAAACTCCTTTGTTTTGGATTGTTTTACGTAATTAACCATTCCATTTGTTGAAAACGCCTTGTCTGCTATATCAATTACTTCTAATCTGCATTCGGGATGAACTAGTACTTCGGCGCCAGGATGCTCTTTTTTCAATGTTAAAATTTCTTCCTTACTGATTTTGTGATGCGTTGAGCAAATTCCTGGCCAAAGAATCATTTCTTTTTCAGGGACAAACCTTTGAATGTAAAGTCCGAGGTTTACATCTGGAACAAATATTACTTTTTTAGAGGATATGCTTTTAACAATTTTTACACCATTGGCTGATGTACAACAGATATCAACTAATGCTTTTACCTCGGCAGTCGTGTTGATATAGGCTACGACCTCTGCATCAGGATTATCCTTTATCAGCCAACTTAAACTTTCAGCATCCACCATCTCTGCCATTGGGCATTTTGCATTTTTATCAGGATGTATCACTGTTTTTTCAGGATTGAGAATCTTTGCCGATTCTGCCATGAAATCCACGCCGCAAAAGATGATATTTTCCGCATCTGTTTTTGTGGCTTTTAATGATAAATCTAATGAATCGCCCACAAAATCAGCTATATCTTGAATATCTGGTGTCTGGTAGTTATGCGCAAGAATAATTGCGTTGTTTTTTTTCTTTAGATCATTTATCTTATCTATGATTGTTTTTTTATCCATGACACTGAAGCCTAGCCGTATTTTTCTTTGCCCATATAACGATGCCTAAAATAAAGATTGCTCTCATATTTATCTATACAAAACTTATATATCTATGATAGTAAATATACCCATTGAGGATGGAATAGCATGGAAATAATCTCACTTGTGATAGGGTTTGCCCTAGGCGTAGTTGTAGTTGCTCTTGCAATCGAATTCGGAATGAAGAAAACATCGAAAGATGAACCTACCTCTAAAGAGGCGAAAGGCTGGAGTATATCAGAAATCCCCAATCCACGCATCATGGCTGAATACCTAGGAAATGACGTAGAAATACCAAAAGGCTCAAAAGTGATTGTAAGCCAATATAAAGGTAAAAGTATGCTCGCTGGAGTAGACATAAAGGAGCTTTCTGGGATAAAAGGAAATATCATCATAGGCGATGACAGGGCACTAATTCTTGCAGGCCCAATAAAAAAAGATGAAGTTGGATTTTGGACTGTAGAAAAAGAAATTGTAGAAAAACTAAACAGCGACTTTGAAAACCTGTGGGACGAAGCATCAGAGATAGAACCAGAAGAAAAAAAATGATGATTACATGAGTATTCTCATCAAAAAGGCTTTTATTCTCACCCAAAACAAAAAGAGGGAACAACTGCGCGGAGATATTTACATCGATGATCAAAAGATCGTCCAAGTTTCTGAAAAACCTATTTCTACTGAAGCAGATTACAAAATAGATGGGAAAAATAAATTGGTTTTGCCTGGTCTAATAAATACCCATACGCACATCCCAATGACTCTTTTTAGGAGTTATGCGGATGACATGATTTTAAAAAAATGGCTGGGAGAAAGAATCTGGCCTGCAGAAGCTAAACTAAATAGTAAATATATCGAAATTGGTACACAGCTAGGTCTTCTGGAAATGATTGCTTCGGGAACGACAACATACCAGGACATGTATTTTTTTGAAGACGTTATCGGAAATGTTACAGAAAAAGCTGGATTAAGAGGTTTTCTTGGCTTTGCAATGATTGATTTTGATACACCGGAATACGCCAATAAGGATTTGTTCTCCCAATGTGAAAGTTTTATAAAAAAATGGAAGAAAAATGATCTTATAAAACCCGTTGTTGCCCCTCACGGAGTCTATACCTGTGGACCCGAGAGCCTTCAGAAATCCCTTGAACTATCAGACAAATATGATGTTTTGTTACAAATTCACTGCGCAGAAACTCGAGAAGAGGTATATGATATTCAAAAAAAATATGGAGTAAGACCCATTGAACAATTGAAAAAATATGGGTTATTGTGTGAAAGAATGATTCTTGTACATTGTGGATGGATCACTAAAAATGAAATTCTGGATATAAAAAAAGGTGGAGCAAAGGTTTCTCACTGTCCCGTAAGCAATATGAAAATAGGAACAGGCGGATTTGCTCCGATTCCCGAGTTAGTTGATTCGGGTGTTCCAATTAGTTTAGGTACTGATGGAGCTGCCAGCAATAACGTACTTGATATGTTTGACACCATGAAATTTTGCGCTTTAGCTCATAAACAGCATCGGTGGGACCCAAGTGTGCTTCCCGCGCAAACCGTATTTGATTTTGCTACAATTGAAGGTGCCAAATGTCTTGGAATGGAAAAAGAGATTGGATCAGTAGAAGAAGGAAAAAAAGCTGACATCATAATGCTTGATTTGAACAAGCCACACCTTACGCCAAGCCACAACATGCTATCGCTCTTAGTATATTCTGCACGTGGAAGTGATATCTGTACCACCATTGTTAATGGAAAACCAATCATGCTTGAAAACAAGTTTTTAACCATTGATTGTGAAAAAACTATCGAAGATGCGGAAGAATGCACTAAAGAGTTAATTAGTTAAACAGAACAGCGATGATGGAGAAGTCATTATGCTTGCAACCCTCCTTGGAGTCATCATTGCATTTGTCGTCATCATTTTGTTGATTCGTAAACAAACAAATTTTTTGAAGCTTCCCATCTTAAATGAGATAAAGTTTGGTTTACTTTTACTCTTAGGTGCATTGATTCTTGGGATTTTTTCATTAGAAACAATTCAACCAATTGAAATCCCCAAAGCAATAGTTCAAGCAACTGCCTATTCATTCGATAATCATCAGATTGTTACTGAAACAATTGAACTTGCATTACTAACTACATTAATTTACATATTAGCCAAATTGATGCAAGAAACAGGTGGCATAAAGAGGTTAATAGATAGTTTGCGAATGTTCTTTTCCAAAGGGGGAATCCTTGGAGTTATCCCTGCAGTCTATGGATTTATGCCAATTCCTGGTGGTGCACTGCTCTCTGCACCAATGATAGATGCAGAAGGAGACAAATATGGGCTTGACAAAAATCAAAAAAATTTTTTAAATATGTGGTTTAGACATATTTGGGAACCAATCTTTCCCGTTTTTCCTGCTCTGATTCTCATTTGCAGTGCAGAATTTGCCAATATCAACATATTTGCTCTCTCCCTTGTTGATATGCCCGTTTTTATTGCAGCAATCATCATTGGTTTTGTTTTTCTGAAAAAATTTATTAAAAAAACAACAGTGCAACAGATAAAAACGACAAAAAATTATAACGGATTGCTCTTCATCTTACCACCGATCTTACCATTGTTCGTCTATATCGTCTTACAATTCTTTGGATTTTCTCAAACACTATCATTTCTTATCGGTGTATTCTTTAGTATCATTTTGCTATATTTTCTCACAAAAATAAGTATAAAAGAATATTGGTGTATCATAAAAAGATCTTTCACGTGGAGATTCATTGCCGCTATTTTTGGGATTATGATTTTTCGAGAAATGTTTGAGGCAACACAAGCAAATAAAATTATTGCAAATCTCATCGTTGGTACTTCAGCACCTACCATTGCAATAATTATAATCATTCCATTTTTACTCGGCCTTCTTATAGGATATAACTTAGGGGCAATTGCACTATCATATTCTCTTGTCCAACCATTTTTTATGGCGGCAGGGATTTCGAATCTTGGTCTTGTTAGCCTAGTTTTCATTAGTACGCTTTCCGGATACCTCATTTCACCGATCCACTTCTGCAATGTGCTAAGTAGTGATTACCTAAAAACCGATCCGACCAGAATCTATAAATGGTTCATCCCTGCATCTATTTCTTTACTTATGGTACAGGTGGTATTCGTAGTTGTTTTCTTTAGAATATGATGAAATGATAAAGCTTTTATAAAAACCATGATTTCCGATGGTTGCTATGGAACAATCTAAGGTCTTTGAATGTTTGAAAAATCCTAAGTTCTATGGAGCTCACGTCGAATCTGTTGAAATTCTTCAAACTCATATTTCCTATGTCTTCTTGACAGGAACCTTTGCATACAAAGTAAAAAAGCCAGTGAATTTTGGATTTCTTGATTTTTCAACACTTGATAAACGTAAATTTTTCTGCGAAGAGGAAATAAGATTAAATAGAAGGCTTTGCCCGGAGATATATTTAGATGTTCTCCCCGTCACAGAAAAAGACGATACTCTTGAATTGGATGGATGTGGAAAAGTCGTCGAGTATGCACTTAAAATGAAAGAATTTCCTCAAGAGCAAATAATGACAAATCTGCTCAAGCAAGGAAAAATCGATGAAGAAACTGTCGATCGCCTGTGTACCATTCTTGTTGATTTTTATAATTCTCAGACACCCTCCAAAGATATTACAGAATATGGAGAATTAAGAGCAGTAAAACAAAACATTGATGAAAACTTCGAACAAACGAAATCATTCATTGATGTGACAATTCCAAAAGACACATACGATTGTATCAAAGAAGCAAACACCAAATTTTTTGAAAGGAAAAAAGAGACATTTACCAATCGGATGAAAGAAGGCCGCATCCATGATTGCCATGGTGATCTTCACTCGGGAAACATAGTCGTTGCCGATGATAAAATTCACATATTTGATTGTATTGAGTTTAACAAAAGATTCAGGTTTTGTGATGTTGCTTCAGATATCGGTTTTTTAGCAATGGATCTGGATTATCTGAATTATCCATATCTTTCTAGCTACCTCATTCAAAAATATGTTGAAAAGAGTAACGACACGGGCATTTTTGACGTTTTGAATTTTTACAAATCTTATAGAGCGTACGTACGAGGAAAGGTAAATGGTTTCCAGCTAAGTGATCTAAATATAGATCCAGTAAAAAAGAACAGCATCATTGAAACTGCGAAAAAATACTTTGACCTGTCAGGGTACTATACATCTCTCTTTTCCCTAGATTTGCATTCCACAAAACCGTTGTTGTTCCTTGTTAATGGGATTACTGGGACTGGAAAATCTACAGTTGCCCTCAAAATAGCAGTTGATTACCATGCGCATCAAATTAATACAGATGTTATACGAAAGGAGCTAGCGGGCATCGATAAATTCGAACGTCACCATGACAAACTCAACACTGGCCTGTATGACCCAAAGAATGTTGACTTTACATATGAAAAAGTTATGGAAAAAGCATCAAATTTATTAAAAAAAGGAGAAAACGTTGTCCTGGATGCTACATTCCAAAAAAAGAAATACCGTGAAATGGCGCAAGATATAGCAGCAAAAAACAATACCAACCTAGTAATTATCCAGTGTACCTGCCCAGATGAAGTTGTGAAAAAACGATTAGAACAACGCTTGAAGAAAAAATCAGTTTCCGATGGGCGATGGGAGATTTACATCCAGCAAAAAAAGACATTTGAACCGTTTGACCCTGATGAAAGACATATCGAGATGGATACTTCAAATGAATCCTATGATTACAAAATGAAATTTTTCAAATCACTAGTTTCACATATCAGTGAGGTCACATAATGGAAATTTCTGGTTACAAGCTTGACATTGAAAAGGTAGCAAGTAACATCAAAAAAAACAAATACAAAATTGTGGCACTTCAGATTCCCGAAGGGTTAAAGAGAAGTGTTTCTATTATTGTTGACTATCTTGAGAAAAAAACCAATGCGACTATTCTTGTTTCTGCAGATACATGTTTTGGAGCTTGTGATGTTGCAAATTGCGAACTCAAGAACATGGATGTAGATTTCGTTGTTCATATAGGACATACGCCAATGCCAGATATCAAAAATTTTCGGATTCCAACAATGTTTGTTAATGCTGAGTCAGATCTAGATATCTCCAAGGTTGTTGAAAAGGCAATACCGCTACTTAAAGGAAAAAAAATTGGATTGGTTTCAACAGCACAGCATGTTCATACCATAGACATAGCTAAAAAGATACTAATTAAAAATAATTTTAAACCCGTCGTAGGCAAAGGAGATAAACGTATTGCTTTAAAAGGACAGATTTTAGGGTGTAATTTTTCAGCAGCCACATCAATAGCTAGCAAGGTTGATTCGTTTCTTTTCATAGGCAGTGGTAATTTTCATCCTTTAGGTTTACTACTAGCCACTAAAAAGCCGGTCATCGCCGTTGATCCATATATAAACATAGTAAAAGAAAAAGAACTAGATGAATTGAAAGATAAAATTTTAAGACAAAGGTATGGTGCTATCGCCCGCTCAAAGGATGCAAAAGTATTTGGCATACTCTTAGGAATCAAACGCGGTCAGCAACGCATAGAATTGTCATATAAAATAAAAGAAATGCTTGATTCAAAACAAAAAAAATCATACATTATAGTATTGAATAATTTTTCACCCTCTGAATTGCGTGGGTTTAAAGACATCGATTGTTTTGTTTCCACTGCTTGCCCAAGAATTGCAATAGATGATTATCTACAGTATAAAACCCCCATTATTACACCTGTTGAACTTGAAATTTTACTTGGTGAAAAGAATTGGGATGATTATCACTTCGATCAAATCCTTGGGTAAAAATACTTTCAATGGCCCTCCCATCAACTTTTAAACAAAAGATTTGAATACCCATAAACAATGAGGAGAAAAACCAATATACAAAGAAATATCATGATCTATCCTTGATTTTAGGGGGGCCAAATTGAAAAACATTATAATCAAAGGGGCAAGAGAACATAATCTCAAAAACATAAATATTGAGCTTCCTAGAGACAAATTTATTGTTATAACGGGTTTGTCCGGCTCAGGTAAATCTACTCTTGCTTTTGATACTCTTTATGCTGAAGGACAACGCCGGTACGTAGAATCGCTCTCAGCATATGCAAGGCAATTTCTTGGTCTTATGAACAAGCCCGATGTTGACAGCATCGAAGGACTATCCCCTGCAGTATCTATTGAACAAAAATCAACTAGCAAAAACCCTCGAAGTACAGTTGGAACTATTACTGAAATTTATGACTATCTTAGACTTTTGTACGCACGTGTTGGAACACCCTACTGCCCAGATCATAACTTAAAAATTGAATCGCAATCTCCTCAAAAAATTGCAAATAGGATCAGTCAAGATTTTCATGGAATGATTTCAATTATTTCACCAATTGTTCGACAAAAGAAAGGAACCTATGAACAGCTTTTTGAGGATTTAAATAAGGATGGATATACAAGATTAAGAGTGGACAAAGGGATTTATCGAACAGATGAAAAAATAAAACTAGATAGGTACAAAAAACATGATATCGAAATTGTAATCGATAGATTAAATGCTGACGATAAAACCAGACTTGCTGAAGCATGCGAAAATGCTTTAAAAAAATCTGATGGTTTGTTAATTGTTCTTGACAAGGCCGAACGCGAGCGTGTTTATTCTTCAAAGATGGCATGCCCTGTGTGCGGTATGGTTTTTGAAGAATTGCAACCCAGAATGTTTTCTTTCAACAGCCCATTTGGTGCTTGTGAAGAGTGCCATGGCCTTGGAATAAAAATGGATTTTGACCAAGATCTTATTATTCCAGATAAAAACCTGTCAATTGCTGATGGAGCGATAAAACTTTACAAAAATGTAATTGATGGTTGGCGAGTTCATTTTCTTGGAGGAGTTGCAAAACACTTCGATTTTTCAATTTTTACGCCTATAAAAGATTTGACTAGCGAACAATACAATGTGCTGATGTATGGAACCACTGAAAAAATCAAATTTAACATGATTACGAGAGGTGGTGATTCTGAATGGAGCGGACGAGGGGCATGGGAGGGACTTATTCCTCAATCTGAAAGGTTATACAAGCAAACTAAATCTGAATACCGCAGAAATGATCTGGAAAAATTCATGCGAGTTTCTCCTTGCCCAGCATGCAATGGCAAAAGATTAAAATCAAAGGTTTTATCGGTAAAAATTGCAGATAAATCAATTGTTGACATAACTGATATGTCAATTAATCAAGCTATTGTCTTTTTCAAAACATTGATTCTTGCAAGGAAAGAGGAAGAAATTTCCTGGCAGATTTTAAAGGAAATTAAAGCACGACTTGATTTTCTTGACAAAGTTGGTTTAAATTATTTAACATTATCACGCAGCGCAGGGTCATTATCTAGTGGGGAAGCACAAAGAATCAGACTTGCCACGCAAATCGGATCAAATCTTATGGGTGTTTTATATATTTTAGATGAACCTTCAATTGGTCTTCATCAACGTGACAACAAAAGATTAATCGATACCCTACGTAGGCTAAGAGATCTCGGAAATACCTTAATTGTTGTTGAACATGATGAAGAAACGATTCGTAATGCGGACTACGTTGTAGATATGGGCCCTGGAGCTGGACTTCATGGCGGAAGAGTCGTTGCACAAGGAACCCCCAAAGAAATCGAAAAGCATCCGACTTCACTAACCGGTAAATATCTATCAGGTAAGCTACAAATTGAGATTCCTGAAAGTAGGAGAAAGGCAGACAAATTTATACATATTAATGGTTGCCGTGAACACAATCTAAAGGATATTGATGTTCTTATTCCAATTGGCGTTTTAACCCATATTACGGGTGTATCTGGTAGCGGGAAGTCCACCTTGATTAACGATATATTATACAAAGGTCTGATGAAAAAACTGCACGATTCAAGAGTTAATCCTGGCGAGCATGATACCATTGAATTTGATGAAAATATCGATAAAGTGGTTGTTATTGATCAAAGCCCCATTGGAAAAACACCCCGAAGTAACCCTGCAACATACACAAAAGTTTTTGACGAAATCCGAAATCTCTTTGCAAAAACACCTGAAGCAAAAAGAAGAGGCTATAGCCCTGGTAGATTTTCATTTAACGTTAGAGGGGGTCGTTGTGAAGCTTGTGAAGGTGACGGACTAATTAAAATTGAGATGAATTTTTTACCTGACATTTACATCGAGTGCGAAGAATGCAAAGGCAAACGTTACAACAAAGAAACACTTGAAGTAACATACAAGGGCAAATCAATTGCAGATGTTCTTGGTATGAGTGTAGAAGAAGCCCTTGATTTGTTTCAAAATATACCTTATATCAAAAAGAAGCTTGAAACCCTGTCGCGTGTGGGTCTTGATTATATTAAATTGGGACAAAGTTCTACTACACTGTCTGGTGGTGAAGCTCAAAGAATAAAATTAACTAGAGAATTGTCTAAAAGGAGCACTGGAAGAACAATCTATCTTCTTGATGAACCAACAACTGGTCTTCATTTCCATGATGTCAAAAAGTTAATTAGTGTACTAAATAGTCTTGTAGATATGGGAAATACCGTTGTTGTAATCGAGCATAATCTTGAGATGATAAAATCCGCTGATTACATAATTGATCTTGGCCCGGAAGGCGGAGAACTTGGTGGGAGGATTGTAGCAACTGGAACGCCTGAGGAAGTCGCCAAAAACAAAAGTAGTTACACTGGACAAATTCTAAAACCTGTTTTACTAAAGGTAAAGAAAAATGCTTGAGCTTGAAAATCTTCCAAAAGATCCAGGTTGTTACTTATTTAAAGATAACAATGGCAAAATAATTTATGTCGGCAAAGCAAAAAACCTAAAAAAAAGAGTTAAAAGCTATTTTCAAAAAGATGATTTGGACGTAAAAATTCAGAGCATGATAAGTCGTGTTGAATCATTTGATTTTGTTGCAACTGATAATGAGTTGGAAGCACTTGTTCTTGAAAACACGTTGATTAAAAAACATCAGCCCAAATACAACATTCGTTTAAAGGATGCAAAAAGCCATACCTATATTCTGTTGACTGAAGAAAATTTTCCAAGAGTTTTGATTGCTAGAATAAAGGAAGGAAAAGGAAAATTCTATGGACCCTTTGTTTCTGCTCATGAGCGCGATTATGTTTTACAGTTTTTGAAAAAAACATTTACTTTGAGAAGCTGTAAAAAAATGCCAAAAAAACCTTGCCTTCGCAATCATTTGAATCTTTGTGATGCTCCTTGTATTGGACTTAGTTCCAAATCAGATTATGACAAAAAAATAGCTAAAGTAAAGTTGGTTTTAACCGGACATACTGACAAGCTTCTTAATAATTTACAGGAAGAGATGAAGAAGTATTCTCAAAAAAATGAATTTGAATTGGCATTAAAGATTCGTAATCAAATCTCAGCAATTGAGCACTTACATGAAAGACAAAAAATGCAACGTGAAAAAAGATATGACGAGGATATAATAAATTATGAAATTAAAGATGATGAAGTGTATCTGATGCTTTTCAATATCTACAAAGGAACATTATCAAATAAAAACGAGTTTATTTTTGGTTATAATGATGATTTTTTTGAAGAATTTATTGTTCAGTACTACTCGGAAAATACGATTCCAAAAGAGCTTATTGTTCCCAAATCGATGTCTGAATCTATCAAACTATATCTTGAGAATAAAAAAGGGAGTAAAGTCATAATTACAAAACCTGAAAAAGGTGAAAAAAAGCAACTTCTAGATTTGGTTTTAAAAAATATCGAAATTACTTTTTTTGCAGATATTGATAAAGTTGAAACTTTGAAAAACAGATTGCAACTTCATGAGAGCCCGACCGTAATCGAATGCTTTGACATATCTCATCTATCTGGAACATCAACAGCGGGCTCCATGGTTCAATTTAGAAACGGTAAACCTGATAAGAACAATTATCGTAGATTCAGAATTCGTTCTGTTGAAGGAATTGATGATTTCGCAGCTATTGCCGAAGTTGTTAAAAGAAGATACACTCGCCTTAAAGGCGAGGATCTGGAGTTTCCGAATTTAATTATCATCGATGGTGGTCTTGGACAGCTTAATTTTGCTCTTCAAGAACTTAAAAAACTTGATTTAAAAATTCCAATTATTTCAATTGCTAAACAGTTCGAAGAAATCTACATTCCTGGTAAAATGCAGCCATTTAGGCTTTCTAAAAAAGATAAAGCCTTGCAGTTTATTCAAGAAATCCGAAATGAAGCTCATCGTTTTGCAATTAAATACAATCGCCTTCTGCGTAAAAAAGAGTTGATGCCGTGAATAAATTTAAACTTTCAACAGATATGAAACCAAAAGGCTCTCAACCTGAAGCAATTAAGAAATTAGTTGAAGGTCTTAGGCGTGGTGAACAGTTCCAAACACTTCTTGGTGTAACGGGTTCTGGTAAAACTTTTACGATGGCAAATGTAATCGAGCAGATTCAAAAACCTGCACTAGTTCTAGCTCATAATAAAACGCTTGCAGCCCAACTTTATGGTGAATTTAAAGATTTTTTTCCTGAAAATCGTGTAGAATATTTTGTTTCCTATTACGATTACTATCAACCTGAATCATATATTCCAGAAAAGGACCAATATATTGAAAAAGATGCAGATGTAAATCCTAAAATCGAACAGATGAGGCTTTCTGCTACTGCCTCGATTTTATCTAGGGAAGACACCATCGTTGTCGCATCAGTTTCATGCATCTATACTGTTGGTGATCCTAAAGATTTCTTGGCACTTGGGTATGAACTGAGAAAAGGAAATAACGTTGAGAGAAGTGAAATTGTAGGCCGTTTAATAGATATGCAATACGAGCGTAACGATCTTGATCTTAGACCCGGTAGATTCAGAGTGAAAGGTGAAACTATTGATCTTGTACCTGGTTACTATGACAACATCATAAGAATTGAAATGTTTGGTGATGAGATTGAAAAAATCTCTGAAATTGATAGAATCACAGGCGAGCTGAAAGAAAATTTGGAGTATATTTTTGTTTATCCGGCAAAGCATTTTGTTATTGCGGAAGATAAAAAGAAAAGAGCAATTGAATCAATCAAGCAAGAACTTGAAGAAAGATTATCACAATTGGACATGTTTGAAGCCCATCGTTTGAAACAAAGAACCCTTTATGACCTTGAAATGATTGAAGAAACGGGTTTTTGTAAAGGAATTGAAAACTATTCTCGTCATTTTGATGGAAGAAAATCTGGCGAAAAACCGTATTCATTCCTTGAGTATTTTCCAGAGGGTTTTCTAATGTTTATTGACGAAAGCCATAGAACCATTCCACAGGTTCATGGAATGCATCATGGAGACTTCTCTAGGAAAAAAGCATTGATCGATTATGGTTTTAGACTGCCGAGCGCTTTTGACAACAGACCTCTTACTTTTAATGAGTTTTCCGATTATATGCGAAATGTTATCTTTGTTTCTGCAACACCTGGAGATTATGAGCTGGGAATATCAAGTCAGATTGCAGAGCAAATAATTCGGCCTACGGGACTGGTTGATCCACCAGTTGAAGTTAGAAAAACAAAGGGGCAAATATTGGATCTTATTTCAGAAATTAACAATACCACTAAACGTGGTGATCGTGTTCTTGTTACAACTCTTACAAAAAGGCTTGCTGAGGAATTATCAGAGTATCTAGCTGAAAAGAATATTAAAACTCGCTACCTTCATGCTGAAATTGAAACACTTGAGCGATCTGAAATCATTCGCCAACTTCGTCTTGGAGATTTTGATGTTTTAGTTGGAATTAATCTTCTTAGGGAGGGAATTGACATTCCTGAAGTCGGATTCATTGGTATACTTGATGCAGATAAAGAAGGTTTTTTACGCGATCAGAGAAGCCTAATTCAAATTATAGGTAGAGCGGCGAGAAATGTGAATTCTAAAGTTGTTTTGTATGCGGATAATATCACCGAATCTATTAAGATGGCTCTTGAGGAAACAAATAGACGAAGAAATATCCAGCTTGAATTCAATAAAAAACATGAAATAACTCCAACTACAATTGTTAAACCGATAAAAGAAAAGCTTGTTGAAGTAAAAGATGTAAAACATATTCCTAAGAAGGAAATTCCAAAGATGATTGTCGATCTTGAGATTGAAATGAGGGAAGCAGCGGATAATCTAGATTTTGAAAAAGCAATTTTCTTGAGAGACAAAATAAATAGACTCAAGCAACAAATTGAAATGAGATCAGCGTAAAAACCTAACCGGAACATTTATAAACACTAAAGTACACTATAAGTACACTTATTTTATAAAAATTTAATAATGGGGATTAAAATATGAAAAAAATCGAGTTATTTGATGAAAAGACAGGGTATGTAGTAAGAGCAATCCGTTTCCGTAACTCAATATCATTTAATGAATTTTTAAAAGGTTTCAAAGCAATGAGATACCCTGGTTATAGTTGGCGATACGTGGGGGAAAAATGAAAAAAATAATAGCTTTTGAAAAGCATCAAGAAAAAGTAATAAGCGAAATGAGTGAAAGGCTTCGTATTTATAGAATGAATAAGAAAAAAAGGTTATGAAATTGTAGTTTTAGGGAGGCTTAAAAGACCTCAGACATGAATCTTATACCTTACTTTGCTTCATGTTGCTGGTAGCATATAAAGGCGTTAGTTGTTCTTATTTTTTATAAATTGTAAATGGGGAGTTGTAGATATTAATATGTTGATGAAAATTAGTCGTAGTGGTTCAATACGTTTCCCACAGGAACTATTAGATAAATATAATTTGAAAGCAGGGGATGGTATTTGTTTTGAATCGTTGGGTAATGAGATGTTTTCAATTAAGAAGGTGTAGGAAACGAAAGAGGATAAAATAGAATTATAGAAATAACTTGTTATCTGGGGTTTTTAAAATTAGTATTTATTGAAATGAGACTAGTCTATTTTTCTCCTGTAAAACAACCGTGCTAATTAGTAGCTAGTGGGCCCGAAGAGATTTGAACTCTTGACCTACCGGTTATCAGCCGGTTGCTCAAACCGGTCTAAGCTACGGGCCCAATGAAAGGACGTATTACGGTTTTCCTATAAGAATAGAACGGTCTTAAAAAAATTTTCTCTTGTTTTGGAAAAGTAGTTTTTACACTGATTTCATTTCAACAGAAACAAAAAAAGAGGGGGTTTAGTTGATAATGTTTATTTGGCTGTTATTGTACCAGAAATTGTATTTGAACCGACTGTAGTTTGAGTGACGCTAACTTGCTGGCTTGGTTGGATACTAGCTCGAGTTTGTGATGAAGGAGTTGTCTGAGAATATGTTTGAGCTGGAGTGACTAACACATTTGTTGATGTCTCTCCAATTCCTGGATAACCAAGTGGATAACGTTGAGCTTTAAACACTTGATTTATACCAATCATTGGAAATAGATTGGTATATTCCCAAACGATTTTTTTTAGAGGAGTTACTTCAAAAAAGTGCCCTTTCTCACCTTCACATATCAATGTATTTCCGTTAGGAAGTCGTCTAGAACTTCCTAAATGACTTGAATAGAAATCAGTTGGATTTTCAGCTGTATATGTCCACGCCGGTTCTTCTGGGCCATAGGGTAAATTAAGATCCAAATAATAATTGCCATTTTTATCTACTGGAGGTACGATTTCTAATACAGATGAATAATTACCACCTGGGCGATAAAAACCGTTATTAAAAATCGAAATATGTCCTTCACCAGGGCATCCGGATTTAATCCATCTGACATCATGCTGTGCAAAGAGTTTCTGATCATCTGCATCTCCTCGGCGATATACCTGGGGGTTACCCCAACGGTAAAGAATATCTCCTCCTTTGCCGCTGTTTCCACCAGTATGACCTGCTGCTTCTTTAGTAGTAGTGCTATGATCAATCACCCAAATTTCATTTAAAGCACGCAGGCTTAATAATAATTGATCGTTTGTTTGGTTATAGTCAACTGAATTGATATGAAGTACGTCAGTGCCCCCCCAGTCGGGTGGCCTTCCATTATCTCTGAAGTTGATATCTACTAACCCAGGATTATCTCCAACCACACCATAGTTTTCTTTTGTAGCATCAAAATCCTGAATAATATGATCCCAAACATGCCACTCCCAGACTATTTTGCCGCCACTTGGAAAGGTCGGTTGTACTTCAATAATATGATCTATCCAAAATCCTCCTCGAAGAATTAATTTAGGGTCACAACCAGCAGCAATAGCCTCTTCGTTGGTTTTTTTCTCATAAACGGTCAATAGAACATTACCATTTGGTAAAACCTCTATGTCGTTATGCGCGCAATATGTTTTACCAACACATTCATAATACCAGAGAGGTGAACCATTCCAATCAAACATTTCAATAGCTCCACTTTTACCGCCTAGTAATATGCTCAAATCAAAACCTGGTGCGCAACTACGAACAAGATTTCCATTTTCAAGGAGAGTTATTCCTAAAGCCATGATATGCTTGCTTGTCCATGTATGAACAATTTTTCCATCATTGTTGATTAGATATGTTGTTTTACCGTACATCGGAGCAAATAAGGTATAGCCATCAAAGGGTTCATTGTCACTATGGATAATTGATATCTCGCTACCACTCGTATAAGCACTTGCATTAATAGAACTCAATGATAAAAAACCCAGTATAAGTATTGATGCGATTATTTTTTTCATATTTCCTCACCTAATATTTTACCATTTATTTTCTACCTAATCGCTTATAAACCTTGTTTAACAGTTCTTACCAAAAAAGACACAGGCTTTTACAGATTTAATTTCTATAAAAAAAAAGCTTCATTCACCAGTAGCTTAACTGTAAAAGATAATTTATTGTTTATCGATATCTTAATACACAACTAAACGATTTCGGGATTTCAATGGATATAGACAAGACTATACAGGAACTTTCGCAAAGCGAGAAAAAAGTACTTCTTACACTTAAAAAACTCAAAGGAAAAGCATCACCAGACGACATTCTAAAAAATGGTGATTTCAGCCAAGAAGTCGAGGTTATGAATGCTTCATCCTGGCTTCAATCAAAAAAACTTGTAACGGTGGAAGATCACATCAAAACAGTTTACTCATTGGGAAAAGAAGGAAAGCGGTTCTTGGAAAAGGGACTACCGGAAAAACGAGCATTAGAAGTACTATCAAGTAAAAAAGGAAAAGCATCGTTAAAATATTTGTCAACTGTTTTAGATGAACAAGAAACTCTTGTCGCAGTCGGTTGGTTAAGGAAAAACGACTGGGCGACAATCAAAAAGGAAAAAGAAGAAACCATTTTAGAAATAACAGAAAAAGGAAAAAAAGCATTAAAGACTGAAAGTGAAGAAGAAAAAATTCTAAAACTTCTTGATAAAAATCCTAACATAGAAGTTGACAAAACTAAAATCAAATCGCTACTATCTAGAAAAAGTGTACTAAAAGAAAAAGAACTCATCACTAGCACAATCCTTCTTACTGATGACGGAAAAAAGTTACTGGAAAAAGGCATAACAATTGAAGATGAAATCTCCCAGATAACATCTGCAATTATTAAAAGTGGAGACTGGAAGAACAAAACAATTAGGCCCTATGACATTCATGCATTCGCGCCAGCAATGTATGGCGGAAAAGCCCATCCACTAGTTGATTTGATAATCAAGATTAGAAAGATATTCCTTAAAATGGGTTTTCAAGAAATCGAAGGAGACTTCGTAGAATCATGTTTCTGGAACATGGATGTGCTCTTTATACCCCAAGATCACCCTGCCAGAGAAATGCAGGATACATTTTACTGTAAAAACCCATCAAAGATCAAGATAAACGAAAAAGATTTAGTTGATAAGATTGCAGAAGTGCATGAAAACGGTGGAGATACATCTTCGACCGGTTGGGGATACAAATTTTCAAAAACTGAAGGAGAACGAGCCTTATTGAGAACTCATACAACAGTTAATACAATTAGATATTTGTATAACAATCCAAACCCACCTTCCAAGATTTTTTCTATAGGTCGGGTTTTCAGAAAGGAAAATATTGATACTACGCATCTACCGGAATTCTACCAGATTGAAGGTATTATCCACGAAGAAAACGCCAATTTCAGACAACTAATAGGCATCTTGAAAGAGTTTTACAAGAGAATGGGTTTTGAGCAGATTCGTTTCAGGCCAGGCTATTTTCCTTACACTGAGCCCAGCATGGAAGTAGACGTCCTCTGGAACAACAAGTGGATGGAACTTGGCGGCAGCGGTATATTTAGACCTGAGGTTACTGAGCCCATAGGAATTAAAGATCCTGTTTTGGCATGGGGTCTTGGACTGGAGCGTCTTGCCATGCTCAAATTTGGTTTAACGGATATTCGAAAACTTTACATCAGTGATTTGGATTGGCTTAAGAAAAAATCGCTGATATAAACACCATTTATTTTTAAAACCAACAGGGGAATGTAGAATAAACTATATATAGAAGTGTTTGTATACCAGTTCTGCTTTTAAAGTATAATAGGAGGCAAAGAAAATTATGATGGCAGGACAACAACCAATTATAATATTAAGAGAAGGAACAAAAAGAGAAAAAGGCAGAGGAGCACAATCAAACAACATCATGGCAGCACGTGCCATATCTGACGCAGTGAAGTCGACACTTGGACCAAAAGGAATGGACAAGATGCTAGTTGATTCCATGGGTGATGTAGTAATCACAAACGATGGAGCAACTATTTTGAAAGAAATTGACGTCGAGCATCCCGCTGCAAAAATGATTGTTGAAGTTGCAAAAGCTCAAGATGAACAATGCGGTGATGGAACTACAACAGCTGTAATTCTCACCGGAGAATTGCTAAGAACCGCTGGGGATTTATTGGAGCAAAATATTCATCCAACAGTTATAACCAGAGGATTCCAAATGGCAGCCGAAAAAGCTGTAGAAGTTTTGAATAAACTCGCAATTACAATAAAGCCAGGCGATAAAAACACGCTGAAAGACATTGCAATGACCTCGATGGCAAGCAAGGGTGCAAGCTCAGCAAAAGAGATCCTTGCTGACGTTGTAGTGGAATCAATAACAAGTATCGCAGAAAAAATTAATGGAAAAACCTTTGTTGATTTGGACAATATTCAAGTTCAGAAAAAACAAGGTGGCACTATAAATGATACAGAAATTATCAAAGGAATTATACTTGACAAAGAACGCGTCCATGAGGGAATGCCAAAGACAATTAAAAACGCAAAAATCGCACTATTAGACGCAGCACTTGAAGTTAAAAAAACCGAAGTTGACGCAAAGATTGAGATCCGTGATCCTTCGCAACTGCAGGCTTTCCTTGATGAAGAAGAATCAATGCTCAAGAAAATGGTAGAAAAAGTCAAAAATAGTGGAGCAGACGTCCTTATCTGCCAAAAAGGCATTGACGATCTTGCACAGCACTTCATTTCAAAAGCAGGAATTTATGCAGTTCGACGTGCAAAGAAGAGCGACATGGAGAAACTCGCAAAAGCAACCGGCGCAAAAATCGTTGCAAGTTTAGAAGACTTAACCGCAAAAGACCTTGGATATGCAGGCAACGTTGAAGAGAAAAAATTCGGCGATGACAAAATGACATTTGTCACTGACTGCAAGAATCCAAAGGCAGTTTCAATCCTTGTTAGAGGCGGAACTGAACACGTTGTTGACGAACTTGAGCGTGCGTTGCATGATGCCCTCTCAGTCGTAAAGTCCGCATTAGAAGACGGAAAGATGACCGTAGGCGGAGGAGCCGCTGCGACCGCAATCGCAATGGCCCTAAGAGACTACGCACCAACAGTTGGCGGACGAGAACAAATGGCAATCGAAGCATTCGCAAACGCTATGGAAGTAGTACCAAAAACACTCTCAGAAAACGCAGGACTTGATCCAATTGACATAATGCTTGAGCTCCGAAGAGAACACAAGAAAGGACATAAGAATGCTGGTGTTGACGTACTCAATGGAAAAGTCGGCGACATGTTGAAAAACAAGGTCATCGAACCTCTAAACGTCAGTCTACATGAAATTCAGGCAGCATCCGAAGCAGCTACGATGATACTGAGAATCGACGATGTCATCGCATCTAGAGGCGGAGGACCATCAATGCCACCTGGGGGACCTGCTGGCGGAATGCCACCTGGCGGTATGGGTGGTATGGGCGGCATGGACGACTACTAAGTCCATCCTTTTTTTCTTTTTTTATTTTTATAGAAGCATGTCAGCAAAAAAAAATAGCGAAAAAAAGAAAGGCATGCAAAATTCCATTCAGAATAAAGTAAAAAATCCCGAGGATACGTTACAGCAACTACAACAAGAACTCAATGGAAAAAATGACAAACTTCTACGTTCCTACGCAGATCTACAAAATTACCAGAAGAGAATGGAAAAAGAATTAGCTGCTCTAGAAGATGAAATTAAGAAAAAATATCTCGTAGAAATCATTGATCTTTATGATATGCTAAAAAAAGCGTATGAAGATAACGATCCAAAACAGGGTTTGAAATTGCTCCTTAACCATCTTGATGCGTTCTTCGAACGAGAACAAGTCAAATATGTTGATTGTTTGGGAAAAACATTTGATCATACAATCCATCATGCAATATCTACGGTTGAAAAAGAGAATTGTATGGATGGAGAAATCATCAAGGAAGCAAAGAAAGGCTACTATCTTGGAGAGAAACTTCTTAGACCTTCACAGGTCATTGTAGCAAAAAAGAAAGCATTAAATAAACGGAGGGAAAATAAATGGGTAAAATTGTAGGAATTGATCTTGGAACTACAAATTCTGAAGTTGCCTATGTTGAAGCTGGAAAACCGACAATAATTAAAAGCGCAGAAGGACAACCGTATTTTCCTTCGGTTGTCGCATTTACAAAAGACGGAGAAATGCTTGTTGGTGAAGCGGCAAAGCGTCAAGCTGTTACCAATCCCCAAGCAACAGTCCAGCGAATTAAGAGGAAGATGGGAACAAACGAAAAGATAAAAATTCATGGGAAAACCTACACGCCTCAGCAGATTTCCGCGTTTATTTTACAGAAGATGAAGAAGGATGCAGAAGACTTTCTTGGTGAAAAGATTGCTGATGCGGTAATTACCGTTCCTGCATATTTTAATGATGATCAACGCCAGGCAACAAAAGATGCAGGAAAAATCGCAGGATTCAATGTTAAACGAATTATAAACGAACCTACAGCAGCCGCCCTTGCCTATGGTTTAGATAAAGAGGGAGACCACAAAATAGCGGTCTATGATTTTGGCGGCGGAACGCTTGATGTCACACTTATGGATGTGGGTGGCGGAGTCTTTGAGGTGCTTGCAACAAACGGCGATACACAACTCGGTGGATCTGACATGGATCGCACGCTAGTTGAATATATAGTTGAAGAATTTAAAAAGAAACATAAGATTGATTTGAGAAACGACCCAGCAACAATGCAACGAATCTTAGAAGCAGCAGAGAAGGCAAAAATAGAACTCTCTTCAACACTTCAAACCGATATCAATCTTCCTTACATTACAGTCTTCAATAATGAGCCAAAACACTTAGAAATGAAACTTACTAGAGCAAAATTCGAAGAAATTATCTCGCCATTTGTAGAGAAATCAGAAAAGCCATGTCGTCAAGCATTAAAAGATGCAAAGCTCAAAGCAGAAGATATAGATCATGTAGTTCTTGTTGGAGGAACAACACGGATACCGCTTGTAATTGCCAAAGTAGAGAAAATCTTTGGCAAGAAACCGAAACGAGAGGTTGACCCAATGGAATGTGTTGCTATTGGGGCAGCAATCCAGGCGGGCGTGCTTTCTGGCGATATTGACAAAGACATCGTCCTTCTTGATGTTACCCCCCTCACCTTAAGCATAGAAACACTTGGCGGCGTAGCAACACCACTTATCGATCGAAACACAACTGTTCCGACTAGAAAAAGTAAAATCTTTTCCACCGCAGCGGATGGCCAAACCAGCGTAGAAATCAATGTATTGCAAGGCGAACGCCCCATGGCTGCAGACAACAAGAGTCTAGGAAGATTTCATCTTGATGGCATCCTATCAGCACCACGAGGAATACCACAAATTGAGGTTGCCTTTGACATCGACGTCGATGGAATTCTGAATGTATCTGCAAAAGATTTGGGAACTGGAAAAGAGCAATCCATAAGGATTACCGGCTCGACAAAACTTTCTGACACAGAAATCGATCGAATGAAAAAAGAAGCAAAGGAACACGAAGAAGAAGATAGAAAACGCAAAGAAAAAGTAGAGATTCGAAACAATGCAGATGGCCTCATAAATAGTGCTGAGAAAACACTGCAGGAACTCAAAGATAAATTCGCTCAAGAGGATAAAGAGAACATCGAAAAAGCATTAACTGAACTAAGAGAAGTACTGACTGGTGATGATACAGATAAAATAAAAGAAAAAACAGATGCATTAACGCAAGCTTTGCAAAAAGCATCAGCCAAAATATATCAGCAAGCAGCACAACAGTATCAGCAACAACAAGCAGGTTCTGATGAAAATAAAGACGAAAGCTGGGCAGGTCACCCATCAGACGATGACAAAACTATAGATGCAGACTACAAAGTAAAAGATGATAAAAAGAAAACTAAAAAATAGCTAGTTTTACTTTACAACCAAAACAGAGCAAGGGGCGTCACGAACAACTTCTTCAGATACATTGCCTAAAAAAAATCTGTCGAAGCCTTTTTTACAACTATTTGCTATAATAATCAAATCATCTTCCTTCACAAATTTTACGATTTCTTCAGAGGGTTTTCCTGAAATGAGCTCTGTTTCAATTTTTATTCCCATTTCTTGACCGATTTTCTTGAAATTTTCGAGAAATGCTGTGGCTTCTTTCTTAAATTTATCTTCGAGTATAACTGAAGCCATGAACTGATGGGTATCATTCACAGAAATTACTTTTAAATCAACACCCAATAGCTTAGCCAAAAATGCTCCTCTTTTAACAATATCCTTGGAGACATCAGAATCATCAACTGGAATAACTATGCGCTTTATATTCTGCATTTGTTCTCCTATATGGTTATGAATATTTAATAGATAATTAAACATTTTCGTTTAAAAGTTGATTTTAAAGACATCATCTTTCCAAAACCTTCAAAAACACCTAAGCGTTTTTCCCTTAACTTTGCGGGTGTGATCTAGAGGCTATGATTAGGGCCTTCCAAGCCCTCTGCTCGGGTTCGATTCCCGGCGCCCGCATCAATAGCACGAAATATTTGGATACGCGCAGGGGTAGCCAAGCTTGGCCAACGGCGCAGGACTTAAGATCTTATCTTAAACTAAGGGTTCGATGAGATATCCTGTCTCGAAGGAGTCCGAGGGTTCAAATCCCTTCCCCTGCATTTTTTTATTAAATTATTTTCTTTATGATAATGAAAATATAGAAAATGGTAACAATAATTATTTAGTTCTACATTATAAGGTTTAAACAATGAACACCAGGTCATCAATGAAGAGT
>Ga0209777_10000146_pt1 | contig 119544 bp, 121 predicted proteins | sample FrelakmetHBP12HB_FD_187147 | JGI IMG/M metagenome (GOLD analysis project Ga0209777, IMG submission 187147) | Freshwater lake sediment microbial communities from the University of Notre Dame, USA, for methane emissions studies -HBP12 HB (SPAdes)... | ecosystem: Environmental > Aquatic >... | reverse complement strand
CGAGCCTTGTAGACAGACAACTCCCGTCTCATCAGGAAAACTAATCGCTTGGGCAGAAGTAGCGCCAGAAGATAGAGTCGTAGCGTTATTTCCAGTCCCAAGGACTAAGCCCGAGAGCGCAGTAGGGATTTTTAAGGTTGCGAAGGTAGGGTTATCCGTAGTTGCTAAACTTTGATCCAAGGTAATATCAGTTGTAGATACTGTTAGAGTTCTAGAATTAGTAGAGCCGCCCGCGACTGTAAAGCCATCCGAAAGGGGCTGAAATGTAAGCCCGTTAATCGAGCCTTCAACAGAAAGATTGGCGACTTTGTTGGCATCAGTATTGATAACCGTTAGAGTAGTGTCAGTCGATGAGGATTTTAAATCAACCCGCGAATCAGCGGCAGCGGAAAGAAGGAGCTGACCAAAACCGTCAGTAGCAATGGTTGGATCAGTGATCCCAGCCCCGGCCGAATACAAGGTTAGGGTACCGCTCAAACCACCACTACCAACATTGTTGGTCCCCAGGTAAAGATTACCCGCCGAGACATCCATATAGAAAGTGGCGCCAGCAACCGTGGTTGCCCCAAGGACTACATCATTGGTTTCAGTTTGGGGGCGTAGAAAGCCACCAGCATCCTGGTACCATTTAGAGGCGCCTGTTCCCATGGCCGAATCGAAATCTGCTAGTACTGCTTGAAGAGTGGTGCTGTTAGAATTATTAAATTCATCAAAGACACCAATTAATGTTGCTCCTGAAGTTGTATTGTTAGTGCCCGAATCCCCTAAACCAATGGCTCCGATAGTTAAGTCATTATTAGTGTTTATTGTCAACCCATCAAAAGTCCAAGCGCCAGTGATATTTTCTGATTGATCACTTTGTGTGATTCCAGAGCTAGTATAATCAATACTGATTGTAGCTATGGAAGGGTCAGTATCTGCTATATTGAAGTCAGCACCATTAAATCGAAGAATACTTTTCCCGCTTAAAACAGGTAAGATAGTGTCCTCTTGCACTGCTATAACCCCTGTTACCCCTCCGGCATCTATCGAGCAAACCCAGGAGGAGCCATCCCATTTCAGGATTTCGCTGCCGGCACAAGTTCTTAACAAAGACAACCCCGCGCTAGACACTTCCATTCCAGACCCACTTTGAAGGCTGATACCTAAAGCAAAAGTACCGCTTGTACCACCGCCAGATAAGCCGTTGCCAGCCAAAACACCAGTTGTTACATGTGGTACAGAAATCGTCGGCTTTTGGGCGTTACCGCTAATTGTCACATTAGTACCCGCAGAAACCCCATATAATATATTGGAAGCAAAGACTCGACCAGTTCCGGCATCAACATCTGTGTCATGGGTTTTTATTCCGCCTTTTGCGTTCAACTGCTTATTAATATCTGTTTCTACATTTATATTAAGGTAAGGATAAGTGATTGTTCCAAGTACTTGGTTTTCGGAAGGTGTAAGCTGGACCAAACTTTCTTTTTGTCTTTTAGGACCATTAAGTGATACTAGTATACCTTTTGATATATTAGATATATTTATTATGCTTGCCCGTGTGAAGTAAAGTGTGGGTAGAGAAGCTATTATCAGGCCCAACATTGCTAATAGGTAGATTGGTTTCATCTGAAATGGTCGTGCCTTTCCTTCGTTAACCATTTCAGGAGGAGGGCCTTTTTCCGTTGGAGGGGCAGCGGGGTTTGATGTTTGTGGAACTGCCTTTACTTGCGGTATAGGAGTGATGGTAATCGCGGGAAGGGGAGTCTCTAATTGTAAGACGCGAGTTTCCAGCGTTTTCCCTTCTGCCTCGTCTTTAAATGTTCCTTTTAAAATCGCTTGGACGCTTTTACCAGATTTTAACTTTCGGTCAATTTCAATCAACAGGTCTAAAACATATTCCGGATACGCTCCTTGAGAAGGTTTGCCAGCAAAAGATTTTCGTTTTGCGTGGGGAAGGAGACCAATTTTGGTATAGTAGCGAAGACGATTGTAAGGATCACCCTTACCAAAAGAAACGCCCAAGCGAACCGCTCGGGCAATTAGCTCATCAAAAGATATTAATTTTCCGCTCCTTCCGTCGGCTGACGGAACATACGGATTAGGGTTCGCCGGCTGGCGAGGCAGTTCCCCTTCGGGCATTTGGCAGGTCCTCTTTGGATTTCAGGTTTGTCAAGAGGTAGGTCACTCTTGCCGTTACGGGAAATCCTATTTAAATTGTATCCACCGTGGAAAAATAAGTCAAGTTTTATCGGTAAAACGAGATCACAGGTTTGAAGGATAAACTTTTTTGGCGGCTAGCGTTTAATTTTCTTACAAAATTTACAGAAAACAAACATTCGGGCCGCTTTTACTGAAATCTTTTTGCGTTTTGTCAAGATCCCTTTCGAGCTAAATTGTAGTTTTCCGTCACGGGAAATTGAGGCTAAATGACCCCTCTCTGGCGGGAGAAATTTTTAGAGACAAAAAAACGTCAAGACTCCCAAAAACTTATGCTATCATTTAATTGGATATTAGGATATAGGGTCTATGATGTAGGCGAAAATTTATACAGCCTAGAACCTAAACCTTATAATAACTAAACAGAAGGACCTGCCATGAAAACAAAAACTGCCATAATACTATTTTGCGCTGCGGCTGCCGTTGCTACTATTTACCCATCGAAAATTTTATCAGCCGATTTAAGCCCAACTTCGGAAATTGCCACTAATACGCTGGTAACGGACACCAACGCTAAAACAGGAGATATTCTGTCAAAAACAGACAAAGGGATCGTTCGCGCCTCTTCGGAATACGATAAAAATCTTTTTGGCGTAGTGAGTGAAAATCCAAGCGTCTCCATAAATAAAATCGAATCCAACACAATGCCGGTTGTTTCCTATGGAGAGGTGAGTGTCAATGTAAGTGATCAAAAGGGGGCGATAAAGAGAGGGGACTTTATTACTTCTTCCTCAAGCTCGGGTGTGGGTGAGAAAGCTACTGGTTCTGGTTTTATCATCGGTAAAGCCCAAGAAGATCTGAATGGAAGCAGCGGTCAAATAAAAGTTTTTGTCAATATTCAGTATCGCCAGGTTGAACAAAAGTCGCCTTCGGTTAATCGAATCTTAGAGCTGCTCACTAACACAATAGAGAAACCGGAAAATTTGCCAGTTGTCTTACGGTATCTATTCGCTCTTTTGGTTGGTGGGGGAGCCTTTTTCCTTGGGTTTTTATCCTTTGTTAGGGCTCTACGATCCAGCATCGAATCCACCGGCAGAAACCCAATGGCAAAAACAAGTATTCAGGTTGCACTGATTATAAATCTTGCCGGAATTCTTATCCTGACAGCAGCTGGTGTTGCGTTAGCTTTATTTGTAATCTTTTATTTTTAAAGGAGGTGAATATGACAGAAATTGTCCTAATCGTTAGTCTACTGCTCAACATACTAATGGTCGTAGTTGTTTCTTACTTGGTTTACAAGGGCGACCAGATTTTAAGTGAATTTCAGCCGTTTTTAAAGCAGGGGGAGCAGGCTAGACAAGCTGTTGGTAAAAAGGCGAACGAAGTTTTGGCAAGGACTATCGGAATGTCTTCAGAGCTAATTAAGAATTCAGTTGATGAGTCAAAGCGTAACATGAAAATTTCTGAAGAGTTTCGAGCCGAGATCGAGGGTAAAATGAGAGCTGGAGTAGAACAAACACTAACAGATAGTAGAAAAGTATTTCAAAACCAATCGAAAGACATCATATCAACCTATCAGACAATGTTCTCGGTTTTGAACAGGGAAGTAAGTTCTCAAACTAAGAAGAAGGTTGAGGAACTTATTCCGGATCTCCAAAAACAACTTGAGCAAGTTCCAAGAATGGTTGAAGAAAAACTTGGTCAGGAGTTATCCCGTGTAGATCGGCAAGTTGAGGCGTATAAGCAGGAAAAATTGAAGCAGGTTGATAGCCAGATCTACCAGGTGGTAAATGATGTTGCCAGAGCCACAATTGGTCGCTCTGTTGATATCTCCGCTCACGAGGAACTTGTTATGGAAGCCCTTGAAAAGGCAAAAAAAGAAAACATCTTTGAGGCTAGAACAGCATGAACCAAAACGAACTTTTTGAAAAATTCACTGTGGAGCTAAAAAACAAAGAGCAGTTAATAATCTTGCTCGATGAAATAGAAACCGCCTTGCAGTTTATCTATAAGGAGGGGGGTGGGCAGCTTATTAGTGCCAGATTAGAGGGACATGTTTCTGAGGGTTTTCTAGCTAACTTAGAATGGGCCGAGAAAAACGGTTACGTAACTTCCGAACTGGAAGCCCAAAAGGATTTTTTCAATCAGTTGAAGAAATTCGCTCAAGGGCTGCCACTTTGCAAACTAGTTCTCGCCTTCAGTCCGAAACCTGACTTTTTATCCAAAATTTCAGACTGGGTAAATAAGGAAGCCGGCAAAAGAATCATTTTGGATATTTACACAGATGAGAATATTTTGGCCGGCGCGATTATCGAGTTTGAGGGTAACTACCGAGATCTTTCTTTTGGAGGGCAGCTGTCCGAGGTAATAAGTAAAAGGAGTTTAATTTAAAGACATGAAAACTTTTGATGAGTATCTAAAAGAAGTTGGGGAAGTAGGATATATAAAATCAGTTGTCCATTCAGTTGTTTATGTCTCTGGCCTGCCTTCTCTTAAATTGAGGGAAATGGTTGTAGCGGCTGGGGGACAACGGGGGGTTGTCCAATCCCTTTCTCCTGATATGGCCGAAATTTTGATGCTTGATACCCACGATCTTGCAAACGATCTAGCTGTTGCAAGGACAAACGAAACTTTCAAAATCGGTGTTTCCGAAGCTATTTTGGGGAGAATTGTAAATCCATTTGGTTTGCCAATTGATGATACGGGTCCGATAGTCGGCGAGAAAAAAATGAGATCAATAGATGAAGCGGCCCCTCCGATTATGAACAGAGAGAGAGTAAACAAACCACTCGAGTCTGGTGTGACAATTGTTGATTTACTAGTTCCGATTGGTTATGGACAGAGAGAACTTGTTATAGGAGACAAAAAAACAGGTAAAAGTACATTTCTGCTTCAAACAATCGCGAATCAAGCAAGTCAGGGAGTTGTTTGTGTGTACGTTTCTATTGGCAAGAGGCAGAGCGACGTTAAAAATGTCGAAAATTATCTGGTCAAAGCGGGAGTAATGAAAAATTGCTGTTTGGTGGTTGCCACTTCAGCAGATCCAGCAACTATGGTTTATCTATCACCATTGTCGGGCTTGGCAGTTGCCGAATTTTTTCGGGACAGTGGACGTAATGTTTTAATAGTTTTTGACGATCTTAGTAACCATTCAAAGTTTTATCGTGAAATCTCCCTCCTTTCGAAAAGGGTACCCGGTAGAGCTTCTTATCCAGGGGATATTTTTCACTTACACGCATCTCTTTTAGAGCGTGCAGGGCATGTAAAATTAGATCAAAATAGAACCGTTAGTATTACTGCCCTTCCAGTTGCCGAAACCTTGGAGGGCGATTTGACCGGTTATATCCAGACCAACCTTATGGCTATTACTGATGGGCATATATTTTTTGATATAGATGAGTTTAGAAAAGGCGCCAGACCGGCAATCAATTACGCCCTCTCAGTTTCTCGTGTCGGCAACCAAACAAAAGAGCCGATTGATCGAGAACTAGCCCAATATGTGCGAGAAACCCTGTCAAAATATAAAAAGGATTTGGAAATAGCCCGTTTTGGAGTGGAGCTGCCTGAAGCTACTAAGCGCGAAATCGATCTTGGCGAAAAAATTGAACTCATTTTTAATCAGGATTCTGAAACCCTCGTACCAAGAGGTTTGCAATTAGTTTTGTTTGGGCTGCTTTTTTCTGGTTTTTGGGATGAAAAAAACACCAGTATGATGAAAGTCGATCTAATCAAATTCGTAGAAAAATATGAAAAAGGGGCTTTCAGGGATATAACAGAAAAAGTACTGCAAGCAAAGAAACTAAAAGATTTGATTAGTATTACCAAGAATGAGGGTGTCAAATTAACCCAAACTTTATATGTTTAGTCGAAAAGAGTTTAGAGAAAATTTTGAGGTTGTTTCCGCGATAAAAGACATTACAGGAATATACCAAGAAATTGCCCTTATGCGGATGAATCAGCTAAAAAGCGGGGTAGAGAAGACAAGGGAATTTTTAAATGGGGTTGCAGAAGTCTACAACCATGCAAAGGTCGCTTACATTGCTAATTTACAAAAAACTCCTCTTGGAAGTAGTAAACCTGCAGAAGAGCCCAAGTTCCTTAAAAGAAATGGTAAGACCGTCTTTGTTTGCTTAACCGCTAACGAACATCTTTACGGTAACTTAATTTTGAACGTTTGGAACCAATTTCTTACGGACTTAAAAACGGACAATAAAAATGAAGCCGTTATTGTCGGAGTTTTTGGTAGGTACTTGATGGAAAATGAGAAGGGAAATTTCAATTCAACCTACTTTGACTTAAATGATGATAGACCGACGAAGGAGCAAATAAATAAAATAATTGATTATATCAGCAAATACGAACAGATCATTGTTTCCCACGGGCAACTAGTTTCTGTCCTTGAACAGGTAGCTACTAGCGCTTCCATTTCTGGTGGGGTTCCTCTTGAGCAAAAAATGGACTCGGCAAAAAGATATTTATTTGAGCCATCACCTGAGAAAATAATGGAGTTTTTTGAAACCGAAATTATCTCAGCCCTTTTTATCCAGAAAGTTTATGAGCATGAACTTGCTAAATTCGCTTCTCGTACAGTTGCTATGGATCAGGCCACGCAAAACGCGAACGAGATGCTAAAAAAACTAAATAGGGATTTTAATACTTTGCGGAAAGCTACTTTGAATAGGAAACAACAGCAAGTGTTTGCTGGATTTAGTTTGTGGGGAGGTAAAAATGAGTGAAGGTAGAGGTCATATCGTGTCAATCAGAGGAGATATCGTTGAGGTTGAGTTCAAGCTAGATAAACCTGCTAGGCATGAGCTGCTGACCCTTTCGCAGGACAAAGAAGCTAAATTAGAGGTCTACAGTTCTACTGTGTATGATACTGTTCTTTGCATATCACTTTCAGATTCCTCAAGGCTTTATAGGGGAGCTAAAGTTGAACGAATTGGAAAAAGTCTAGAAGTTCCTATCGGAGAGGAGCTTTTAGGCAGAGTGGTTAATTTATTTGGTAACCCTATTGACAAACTTGGTGATTTGCCGGAAACCAAAAAAGCATCAATTTATCGTTCGTCACCAGCTTACAGAGAGCTATCCAGCACTACAAACATTATGGAAACTGGGATAAAAGTACTCGACTTCTTTACCCCGGTAAAAAAAGGAGGGAAGATTGGCTTGTTTGGTGGAAGTGGTGTTGGAAAAACTGTTTTACTTTCAGAGTTAATTCACAATATTGCGATATTTCATAAAGGCCTTTCAGTTTTTGCCGGTATTGGGGAGCGTATTCGTGAAGGCCATGAGCTTTATGAGACTCTGAAAACGACAAAAGTCTTGCCGAATGTTGCGCTTGTTTTTGGGCAAATGAATGAATCAGCAGCTGTCCGTTTTCGGGTTGGATTTACCGCAATCGCTATAGCAGAGTATTTTCGGGATGTATTGAAAAAGGACGTTCTTTTCTTCATCGATAATGTTTATAGATTTGTCCAAGCTGGCAATGAGCTTTCAACCTTGCTAAATATGATCCCTTCAGAGGATGGTTATCAGGCCACTTTAGCTGGAGAAGTTGGCGCTTTCCAGGAAAGATTGGTATCAGTCAAAGAAGGCTCAATTACAAGTGTTCAGGCGATTTACATGCCGGCAGATGATATAACCGATGCCGGGGTTCAAGCAATAGTGCCATATTTTGATTCAGTCGTTACTTTGTCTCGTACTGTATATCAGGAGGGTCGTCATCCATCAGTTGATATTTTAGCTTCCAGCTCATCACTTGTCGATCCTAATTTTTTAGGGTTTGAACATTATGAGGCAGTTATTGAAGCGGATAAAATTTTAAAAAGATACACGTATTTACAGAGGATTGTTTCTATTGTAGGCGAATCAGAATTATCTCTTGAAGATCGCATTCTTTTCTATAGAGCGAAGAAACTTCTGAATTACATGACCCAAGATCTTTTTGTTGTGAGTGAGCAATCAGGATTGCCAGGCAAATATGTATCAATCAAAAAAACAGTTGATGACGTAAGAGATATTTTAGCTGGGCGTCTCGACAGCATACCGGAAGAAAAATTCTTGCATATTGGTGATTTATCAGAAATTAAGAAATGATGGGCGAAAAATCTCAAAAGGAACTTAAAGTCGCTGTTTACTGGCCTCCAACTAGCTCTCAAACAGGTTTCAAGGGAGAGGCAGTAGCTGTTTCTTCGGAAAATAAAATAGGAAAGTTTGACATTTTGCCCGAGCACACCAACTTCATTACCCTAATTTTTAATAAATTAATCGTTCATACCCCTGAAAAAAAGAAAAAAATTGAGTACACCTTCAAAAGAGGGGTATTGGAGGTAAGCGAGAATCTAGTCAAAGTTTTTCTTGGGATCTGAGTTTTTGCGGAGAGATTGAACAAACAGCCTATATTTAGTAAAATGGCGAGAACCTATGGAAATACCAAGATACGATCCAAAAGAAATTGAGAAAAAGTATCGGGAAAAGTGGAGCAAGGATACACTCTTCAATACGAATATTAAAAAAGCTAAGAAACCCTTTTACAATCTAATGATGTTTCCATACCCTAGCGGTGAGGGACTTCACGTTGGCCACGTTTATGCCTTTAGTGGAAGTGACACTTTTGGCCGTTTCAAGAGAATGCAAGGGTTTGATGTCTTTGAGCCGATGGGTTTTGACTCCTTTGGCATACACTCTGAAAATTACGCCATCAAAAAAGGTATTCACCCAAAAGAACTAATCGAAGAAACTACCACTTTTTTCCGAGAAAAACAGCTAAAAAGATTAGGTGCTCTCTTTGATTGGGACCATCAGGTGATTACTTCTGACCCAGATTACTACAAATGGACCCAGTGGCTTTTTGTCCAACTGTTTAAAGCCGGTTTCGTGACAAGAAAAAAAGCGTCGGTGGACTGGTGTCCTAGCTGCAAAACCGTCCTTGCTGACGAACAGGTAATTTCTGGTAAGTGTGAGCGCTGCGGAACTAGTGTTATCCAAAAAGAGCTAGAGCAGTGGTTTTTGAAAATTACTGATTACGCTGAAAAGTTACTAGCCAATCTCGAAAAGATTGATTGGTCTTCCACAACGAAACTTATGCAGCGAAATTGGATCGGTAGAAGTGAGGGTGCCGAGATTAACTTTTCGGTAAAAGGTCAAGATGAAGTTTTGAAAGTATTTACAACTAGACCAGATACTATTTTTGGTGCAACTTTTATGGTTATTGCACCAGAGCATCCCTTGGCGATGAAGATTACGACTGAAAAATATCGGGAAGACGCTGTCAAATATATTGAAGAATCTAAGAAAATCACTGAATTAGAGAGAACACAGGCCAAGACTGGCGTTTTTACTGGCAGCTACTGCATTAACCCAATGACAAACGAAGAGATTCCAATTTGGATAGCAGATTATGTTCTACTTGGCTATGGTACAGGAGCAATTATGGCAGTTCCTGCGCACGACGAGCGTGACTGGGAGTTTGCCAAAAAGTATGACCTTTCAATAATAGAAGTTATCAGTGGAGGAAACATAAAAAAAGAAGCTTACATTGGAGAAGGAAAACTAGTTAATTCCGGAAAATTTAATAGTTTAGCTTCAATAGAGGCGATTAAAAAAGTAACGAACTATATGGAGGAGAAGAATTTAGGAAAAAGGGCTGTAAATTATCATCTTCGTGACTGGTTAATTTCCCGGCAGCGCTATTGGGGCCCACCGATTCCAATGATTTTCTGTGAAAAGTGTGGAAAGGAAGGCAAAGGGGAAGAGGTAAACAGTAAAGTTTTACTTCCAGGCTGGTATTCTGTGCCTGAATCAGATCTGTCTGTTCTTTTGCCGGCGATTAAAGATTATCGGCCAAAAGGCGCAGGAGTAAGTCCACTAGCTACTGTTTCAGAATTTGTCAATGTAAAATGCCCTTCATGTGGCAGTCAGGCACGAAGAGAGACTGATGTTTCTGACACATTTTTAGACTCTAGTTGGTATTTCCTGCGTTATCCGACAGTAAATGAGCCAAATTCAGCAAAAGTTGCATTTGATAAAGAGTTGACGAGGAAATGGTTGCCTGTTGATATGTATATTGGCGGTAACGAACATGCTGTGTTGCACTTACTCTACACCCGTTTCATAACTATGGCGCTGAAGGACATAGGTTTGATTGACTTCGAAGAACCCTTCAAAAAATTTAGAGCGCACGGCTTAATTATTCAAGGTGGAGCGAAAATGAGTAAATCCCGTGGTAATGTGGTTAATCCTAATGAGTATATGGATACTTACGGTACAGATACGTTGCGGATGTATCTGCTTTTTATTGGGCCTTATGAACAGGGAGGGGATTTTTCCGACAGAGCTATTAGCGGCGTCTACCGCTTTTTAAACAGGGTTTGGAAAATTACGCATGAGATTAGCGAACAGGCCGCCCCTTCTGCTAATTCTTTAGTGGCTAGACAGATAAATAAATTGGTGAAAAAAATTACCGAAGATATTGAATTTTTAAGGTTTAACACGGCGATTGCGGGACTAATGGAATTTTTAAATTTTACCTACAGCCATAAAAAAGAAATTGATCGGGAGACGCTTAAGAAATTCTTAATTTTACTTTCGGTTTTCGCACCATTCATATCAGAAGAACTTTGGAACAAAATAGGTGACAACTATTCCATACACGATCAAAGTTGGCCAACTTTCGATGAAAAGAGTTTGGAGGAAGAAAAAGTGACGATCGCCGTCCAAGTTAATGGAAAGCTTCGAGGTACCATCGAAGTTAAGAATTCAGAATCAAGCCTGCCTGCTGGCGAGGCAGGAATTCAGAACGAAGTAGAGAAGAAAGCTAAAGAAGACCCGAGGATAAAAGGCTATATCGAAGGCAAGGAGCTAAAAAATGTAATTTATGTGCCTGGAAAAATAATAAACTATGTATTGGAGAAAACCGATTAAGTACGTCTGAAAATACCCTCTGTGGGCCTCTCAAAGGCTCTAGGAACGCCGTCTTGTCGAAAGGTTGCCTGTTGATTTACGCCCGAAAAAATAGTACTCTAACTCCATACACTTGGAGGGCATCCAAGATTTCTTTTTTCAAATTTATTTGAGGGACTAATGCGTACCAATTTATACTTATCAAAACGTTTAAATTCCATTTGGGAAAATCACTTCTCCGATGTTCCCAGGAAGAATAAGATTAACATTTGCTTTGGCCGAAAAGCTAACTATCGATTCGGCTCGATCCGCTATTGCTACATCGACAGATCGGTCCATATAACAATCAATGGTCGTTTCCAGGACGAAAAATACCCAGCTGAGATTATCGATCATACTATTTCGCACGAACTTTGCCACTACACTCACGGTTTTCCAACACCTGGGCCAAGGTTATCTCGCTATCCGCATAGAGGGGGAATAATCGATAAAGAGATGGCTAAGCGTGGTTTGGGCTACCTCATCACTTTCTACAAATCCTGGGTTAAAGTCTACATAGCCAGCCTCTGAAACTCCTGATTTACTCAATAAAATTAGATCAAAGATATACAGAAAAGATAAAAATGGTACAGTAGGAATTGTAAGCAACGGTTCTAGCTTTGAAGTTCAAAGTAAGTAAGTTTCGAGTAGTGGCTTGTTGACTTTGCATATCCGACTAATGTTATACTAATCGGGAATATGGTTCGAGCTATGCTTAAGGAAAACCTGATTAAGGCAGTAAAGGAAGCCGGTTATGCTGACCTCAAGCCTGAAATTTCCCAAACAAATGATAACAGATTTGGGGATTACGCTTCAAACATAGCACTTAAGCTGGCTGAACGTGAAAGTAAGCAGACACCTTCAGAGATTGCTAAACTTTTGGTAGCTAGACTGCCAAAAGATGACAACGTTTTCACCACTGAAATTGCCAAAAATAGCTTCATAAATTTTAGGATCACCCCGAAATTTCTGCAAACAAGTTTACGAAAAATTATCGAAGAAAATAAGGATTTTGGTCATTTAGATTTAGGAAAGGGTAAAAAGATACAAGTCGAGTTTATTTCAGCCAATCCAACTGGGCCGCTTACTCTTGGCAATGGTCGGGGAGGTTTCACTGGAGACGCAATCGCAAATTGTTTGGAAAAAGCAGGGTTTGAAGTCGCGCGGGAATACTTTATCAATGATGCCGGGAACCAAATTACCAACTTAGGGCTCTCAATCATTGATGTTTCTGGAATAAAAATTGAAGCAAGGGAAGACTTGTATAAGGGTGAATATATAGTCGAGCTTGCGGAAAAGGTAAAAAAAGAAATTGATATAGAAAATTATAAAATGAAACCTTATGAACTAGGCCAAAAGGCAGCAGAAATTGTAATGGCTGAGTTTATTAAGCCTACGTTGTCGAGGTTACATATTCAGTTTGACAAATTTGTTTCTGAAAAAAACCTGCATAGCGAAGGTGAGGTTAATAAGGCACTAGACATGCTTAAAAAGAAGGGTTTGGTTCAAGAAAAAGAAGGGGCTTTTTGGTTTAAACCTAAAAAAGTACACGATATCCCTGGGGCAGATGAGGATAGAGTATTAGTTAGAAGCGAGCTTTCAGGAGATAAGAGCCCAACATACTTTTTAGCCGATATCGCATACCATCTTAATAAATTTGAACGTGGTTTTGACAAAGTAATTGATATTTGGGGTGCAGATCATGCAGGTTACGTCCCAAGAATGAAAGCTTCTATGTCAGAACTGGATTTTGGAGACAAACTGGATATTATAATTGTCCAATTAGTAAGGCTAATGGAAGACGGTAGAGACGTAAGAATGTCGAAGAGGACAGGCACATTTGTAACTCTTGATGAACTAGTAGATGAGGTTGGTTTGGATGTCGCCAGATACTTTTTCATTTCCCGTGCCCCAAATACACATCTTGATTTTGACCTTGGACTTGCCAAGGAACAAAGTGAAAAGAATCCAGTTTACTATGTTCAGTACGCCCATGCACGTTGCAATAGCATTTTAAATAGAGCCCAAAAAGAAGGTTTCAGCTTCGAAAAAAGTAGCGAGGAAGATTTCGGTTTGCTAACCGAGGAAAGCGAACTAGCTTTGATTAGGCACCTAGTTAAGTTACCTGAGCTCGTTGAAGATATAGCCGGAAATTACGCTGTTCACAGCCTTACAACATATAGTAGAGAACTCGCCATCCTCTTTCATAAATTCTACGAAAAGATTAGAGTAATTAATGAAGATAGGAATATTTCTAGTGCAAGACTTTCCTTAGTAGAAGCAACCAAGATTGTATTGGCAAACACCCTGGGGCTTATGGGAATTTCAGCCCCAGAGGAAATGAAAAAATAATATGAAACCAGAAATTTTGTCCATAGAGAATAATTTAAAAGTTTTAAATACAAAGATGAGCGGAGCGGAAAGTGCGTCAGTTTGGATTCTTGTCAAGGTGGGAAGCCGTTACGAGAAAAAGGATTTGAATGGAATAGCCCATTTTGCCGAGCATATGTTTTTCAAAGGTACAAAGTCACGACCAAACGCGATCGATATCTCCTCAATTGTTGACGGAGTAGGGGGTGAGTTTAACGCATTTACTTCCAAAGAAAACACGGGCTTTTATATTAAAGCTGCAAAAAAACATTTTGATTTGATTATGGATCTTCTCTCTGACATGGTTTTAAGATCAAAATTCGAGCAAGCCGAAATAGATAGAGAGCGTGGTGTTATCGCAGAAGAACTTAGAATGTATCTAGATACGCCTGTTAGTTATATTAGAGATCTTTTTGAACAACTTCTCTACGGTAACCAGCCTTTAGGTCGGGATATTGTGGGAACTCTAGATTCCCTAAAAAATATAAATCGAGAGCAATTTCTCGAATATTTAAATAGTTATTACAACCCAAGTAATATGCTCGTTTCAATAGCAGGTGGAGTGGAAAAACCCTTGGAGGTTGTGGGGAAGTATTTGGGGAAAATGGAAGATAAAAAATCAAAAAATTTCTCAAAAGTCGAATTAGAACAAAAAGAGCCTAGGGTTAAACTTTTCAAAAAAGATACGCAGCAAGCGCAGCTCTGTCTAGGTTTCAGAGGCTACCCGAGAGGGCATAAAAATAGATATGAACTTACTGTTTTGAACGCAATTCTCGGCGCCTCAATGAGCTCAAGATTGTTTATTCAAGTCCGTGAAAGGAGAGGCCTCGCTTACTATGTTAGAACCGGTGTGGAAGAGTACTATGATACAGGTTATTTTGTTGCACAGGCCGGAGTCGAACCAAAGAATATCAATGAGGCTGTCAAAGTAACGTTGGGGGAATTCCAAAAAATTTCGCTCGAGAGTGTATCAGAGAAGGAGCTATCTAAGGCAAAAGAGTACATAAAAGGAAAATTAATTTTAGAACTTGAAGATTCAAAAGATGTTGCCGCAATGTTCGGTATGCAACAACTTTTGGAAAACAAAATTAGAACTCCTGAGGAAATTATGGAAAAGATAGATCGTGTAACTGCGGATGATATAAAAGAGGTGGCAAAAGATATCTTTAGAAATGAAAAATTGAACCTTGCAATAATTGGGCCTTACAAGGAAGAGGGCGAGTTTGTTAAAATATTAACGTTGGGTTAACTGCTTCGCATTTTTATTAGTTACATTTAAGGAGGTTTTATGGAGCGTGCTGTCATTTTAATAAAGCCGGATGGAGTAAAACGTGGTTTAGTCGGAGAAGTAATCCATAGGTACGAAAGAGTTGGTTTAAAGATTATAGCGATGAAAATGATGTGGGCGAAGGAAGAACATCTGCAGAAACATTACACGGAAAACGAAGAATTTTTGACTGGTTTGGGCAAAAAAACACTTAAAAGCTACGAGGAGTATGGCAAAGATGCGAATAAAGATTTAGGAACGAGCAATCCTCTGGAGCTTGGAGAGATGATTCGGAAGTGGCTGATTGATTATGTAGGATCTGGGCCGCTTGTAGCGATTTTACTGGAAGGTAGGCATGCAGTTGATAACGCAAGAGCAATTGCCGGCCCGACAGCACCCGTAAATGCGCCTCCTGGCACAATCAGAGGTGATTTTTCAACAGATTCACCAGCCTACGCAAATGCTGAGAGGCGGGGAGTTGAGAATATTGTTCACGTATCTGGGTCAAAAGAAGAAGCGGAGTTTGAAGAAAAACTCTGGTTCCACGAAAGCGAAATCCACTCTTATAAACGAGCAGGGGAGTAATAATATTTTGTTAAGGAGACTCGTTTGCGATCAGTTTGTGGGCTAAAAAGAGCAGGAGAAAGAGTAAACTAATCGGTTTGAGTTAAGACGTAATTAAGGCCGGAAGTCCCACATGTTGAAGTACCCGTTGCTACTGTTTCCAAAATAACACCAAGACAATATGTTTGACCTGTACCGCCCACGTTGTATAAGTAGTCGTTTCCCCTTGGGTTATTTGGTAGTTGGTGAAGATACGTCTTTAAAGTTTCTCCTGCTGGTGTACAACTAAAACTTCCTGTGCCCCAAGCAGGATTTGGTGGGGTGCAGCTAGCATCATTTATCCTTCCGTTGGCGTCTGATCCTGGGTATCGGTCGAAATCAGAATAAAACTGCTCTAGGGCGCCACGTACTTGAGCTAAGTCTGCTTTTCTTTGAGTATCTCGACTTCCTTTCTGGATTCTTGAATATGAAGCGGCGCCAAAGGTAGTTAAGATGGCAATAATAGCAATGACAATGAGAAGCTCAATAAGAGTGAAGCCAAAATTTTTCTTCTTGAAGGGCGAGCAGATCATTAATTCCACTATAAATTAAGGTCGCCTTGCTTGTCAAACTAAAATTGGTCGGGGAGAGAGGATTTGAACCTCCGGCCTCGTCGTCCCGAACGACGCGCGCTACCAAGCTGCGCCACTCCCCGTCAAATCTCGAATTCTTTAGCAAGCCTAACATTTTTAGATTGGTTATTTCGGGGCGGGTCAATTCTTAACCAAATTTCTTTCTGTTTTCCAAACTCCTTGAGAGGAATTAAATAGAACTTACAATCTCGTGAGTTGTAAGCTCCAATATAATCGACTTCACTTGAGGAGTAGGGAAGGGTTTGTCTCTTCGGCTTATCTAATTCAAGTCTTACTATACCATTTTTCGGAGTACAATACTTAATTTGGATCTTCTTAAATTCTCCGGCCTTTTCTATTACAAGATCATATCTTGAATTTTGGTCCACCGGCTTTAAGATAGTCCAACCGTCCTTCACAAGTTTTAACGTAAACTCTAATTCCCCGAGCAAACCTTTTAAGTGGGTTTCATGCATCGCTACTAGTATAACATACTACTCGGTAGGTATCGAGTGGTCTGCTTAAAATTATAATCTAATTAGGTATAGGTGGCTAGCTTATCGACACCACTAAATTGATAAATCACTTTAAATCTGTTAAAATTCAAACCTATATTTTAGTTTGTGCCTCCGTAGTTCAATCGGATAGAACGGCGCCGTCCTAAGGCGCATGTTGGAGGTTCGAGTCCTCCCGGGGGCGCCAGGTATTTGAATTTTTAACCAATGAGTAATCATAAACTACCAAAAAGAAAAAGATTTTGGATTTTTCTAGCAATAAGAACTATTGCCAATATACTTATTATCTCTGGTATTATTTTATCCTTTTTTACCTTCTATCCATATGTCAAGCAAGAAATATGGTACTGGTGGCATTCACATTATAGTAAGAAAATTGTTGCTACAGTTGAGATAAAACAAGAGATAAAGAAAACTCTTCCACCACTTGGAGTCGCACCAGTCGATACTAATTTTGGCATTGTTATCGAAAAGATTGATGTAAATGCGCCAATTGTAGCAAACGTCAATCCAGCTAACTACCATGAATATATTGCCGCACTTGCGAAGGGGGTGGCTCAAGCGAAAGGCACTGCCGTTCCAGGTTCAACAAAAAGTGACAACAATAATGTTTTTTTGTTTGCCCACTCTGCAATCAATGTCTTTGAAGCTAAAAAATATAATAGCGTCTTTTACCTACTCCGTAAGCTTGAGGTTGGTGATAGAGTAACGACTTTTTATCAAAATAAAAGATACGATTACATTGTTACCAGTAAACAAGTTGTAGAGGCAACTGATACGAGATACTTGTCCCAGGCTTCTAAAGATCCAATTCTCACCTTACAAACATGTGATCCACCTGGTAGTAGTTTGCACAGGCTAATCGTGACGGCAAAATTGGATGAAATCTGATTTCTGGCTGGATTTAGCGCAGTTCAATGGCGTAAAGATTGGGTAGTTTACTCTGGGTCGAGTTCAAATTAGTAAGGATTATTATTTTCGACCCATCGCCTGTAGGAGCGACTAAATTTTGTTCAAAATTTCCTGTATAAATTACTGTGTGGTTAGTACCGTCAGTTTCAATCATTGAAAGAGCCCCGCCGCCAATTAATATTAGGTGTTTATTATCAGGATACCAAATATAGTTGCTTGCTAGGGGCAAGGTAAGCTTCGTCGGTTTTTCTGCCGAAATTTTGTCAGGTTTTGAATCATAAAGAAAGGTAACTCCTTGACTGTCCGTGCCGATAAATTTTGTTTTGTCTGGAGAAAAGACGATATTAGTAAGTGTAGAGGCCAAATCTTCGGCTTCTTTACCCAAAGATTTTATCTGAGTTGCTTGTTGTTCCTTGCGCTGAGTTTCCCAACTTGTTTCCAAGTTTCTAACTTCCTCCGCTGAGATTTCCGAAGGATTACTATTTGTATTCGAAGGGTCAAGTAAGAAATATTTAGGTTTAGTGTCTAAAGTTGTGACTAAAATCTTTTTTCCGTCCGGAGAAAAACTGTACGTAGAGGTTGAGAAGGAAACTCCAGTGCTATCTGTAACTACTTTGGTTAGCTCGTTTGGTGAGAGTATGTCTATTATCTGTCGGTTTGACAGATTAAGCGACCAAATACCAGCGTACGGTTGTTCTTGTACTGAAAAAACTATCCTGTTTGAATCTTGAGAAAAAACAGGGTTAGCGACACCAGTAAAAGTTAGCGCCTTCAAGCTTGGAGAAGACGGTAGAAGCACAGCTTCAAGCAGAGCTACCACTTCTTTTTTAACTTCAATTTCCTTTTCCCAAGGGAAAAAACCTTCTTTGACTATTTTAATAGTGTACTTGTTAGGGGATAATCCCGTTATATCCAGGTCAGTTTCTCCTTTTTTCTCACCATTGATATAGACTGTACCACTTGAAGGTTTCGATCTGATTGTAATAATTCCGGTCGTTTCAACAGAGCCTTTTTTTAGGTTCCAACGATAGCCTTTTGCATATAAAATCAACCCCGTTGTGAGGGCCAGCGCTATAACCAAAAAGGCCAAAATACCAAAAAGCCCTTTCATTTTTGAAAGTTTGCTCATAAGCAAAATTTTACTCTTTTTTAGTCAGCCGTACAATAATTAGGAAATAAACTTGGCAAGCGAACACTTTGATCCTTTTGAGCCCTCTTTGACATATTTGTCAAAAGATGTTAATTAGAGACTACTAAACTCTTAAAGCAGAATATATAATATAAGCCGTTATGTTTTCCAAAAAAGTTGGTATTGATCTAGGCACTGCTAACTCTTTAGTTTATCTAGAGGGACAGGGAATAGTGTTAAATGAGCCAACAGTTGTAGCGGTTTCCTCAGAGAGCGGCGAAATTTTGGCTGTTGGAAATGCGGCGAAGGATATGCTCGGCCGTACCCCAGAGGAAATAGAAGCTTCTAGACCTTTACGAGACGGCGTAATAGCTGATTATATTGTAACTGAAGCGATGCTTAGTTTCTTCCTGGATAAGGTGGCGGGTCGCTTTCGCCTGTTTAAACCAGAAGTGATGGTCTGCGTTCCAGCAGGAATAACTAGTGTAGAAAGGAGGGCTGTATTGGACGCAACAATCTCTGCTGGGGCAAGAAATGCGTATCTTATCGATGAGCCTCTTGCCGCAGCCATAGGAGCGAAAATTCCAATTAGCACACCTTCAGGAAACATGATTGTTGATATTGGTGGAGGTTCTACTGATGCTGCGGTTATCTCTCTTGGAGGTGTGGTTGTTTATAATAGCGCGAAGACAGCAGGCAACAAAATAGACGAAGCCATCACACTTTATGTGAGACGTAAGTTTAATCTGATAATTGGAGAGAGAACAGCCGAAGAAATAAAACTGACTATTGGCAGTGCCACACTGCTTGATAAAGATACGACTATGGAAATTAGAGGCCGCGACAGCATCACTGGGTTGCCAAAATCAGTAGAACTAAAAAGCGGTCAGGCTACAGAGGCAATCCTACCAGTCCTAAACCAAATACTAGATTCAGTTAAGCAAGTTTTGGAACAGACCCCGCCCGAGCTTGCCAGCGACATAATTGATAAAGGTATAGTTATGAGTGGCGGCACAGCTCTTTTGAAAAATATCGATAAGTTTTTTACGCAAACTCTGGGAGTACCGTGCCATGTAGCCGAAGACCCGATGTTGTGTGTAGTTTATGGTACTGGGATGGTGTTAGAAAATATCGATCTGTATAGAAAAAGTATCGTAAAGAGGTAATTAACGAATGATTATCGGTATAGATGCTTCAAGAATTTCCAAAGCAACAAAAACAGGCACTGAAAATTACAGCTCCTACCTAATCAAAAGTCTATCCTCGGTAGATAAAAAAAACCGCTACGTTCTTTATTTTAACGAAATACCGCAGTTTTTCGAAATTAGCCAGACAAATTTTATCACTCGGTACATAAGATCGACAAGATTATGGACCCAAGCTAGGCTGGCTTGGGAGTGTCTGATTTATCCCCCTGATGTTCTTTTTGTACCTGCTCACACAATACCAGTTATCAGAAGGCCTAATCTTAAGACAATTGTAACGATTCACGATCTTGGTGCGCAGTTTCTAGAAGCCTACCACCAATTTCCAGCTAAGCTTTATCTAAACTGGTCGACAAAGTATGTTGCCAAACACGCAACTCACCTGATTGCGGTTTCTAATTCGACAAAAAAAGATCTGATGAAAACATTAAAAGTTCCTAGTGACCGAATTTCGATTGTCTATGAAGGGGTTGCTAGAGATATCTTTAAACCCAATAATTCTTATGAAATAGATGAGGTAAAAGCAAGATACGGACTTCCAGAAAAATATTTCTTATACGTAGGAACGATCCAACCAAGAAAAAACCTAGCAAGAGTAATTGAAGCTTTTGCGCGGGCAAATCTCAAAAATACAAAGCTTGTTCTTGTAGGGGAAAAGGGGTGGCTTTCAGATGAGATTTATAAGTTACCAGATAAACTTTCAATTAAAAGTAAAGTTAAATTTTTAGGTTTTGTGCCAACGGAAGATTTACCAGCTTTATACGGAGGGGCATTGGCTTTGATTTTCCCGTCACTTTATGAAGGTTTTGGTCTACCAATCTTAGAAGCTTTTGCTTGCAGATGTCCCGTTCTGACTTCAAATTTAGGTGCAATGGCGGAAGTATCTGGTGGAGCTGCTTTATTAGTGGATCCAAAAAAGGTAGATGAAATTGCCGATGGTTTGAAGAAATTAGCTTCTCAACCAGATTTTAGAAACAGGCTTGCGGCAGCTGGAATACAAAGAGCAGAATATTTCAGCTGGGAAAAAACTGCAGCCGAGACTCTGAAGGTTTTTGAAAAAGTAGCAGGAAAAAATGAAAATACCACAATATAAGTCGCGACAGATAATTGAGATTTTGGGTGTAAAAGTCGATAAGATCGATTATCAATCTGCTTTGGTGACTGCCAAAAAATTGATTGATGGGAGCGGTAAACACTATATCATCACACCCAACCCTGAGTTTATCGTGTTGGCGCAGAAAGACACTCAATTTAGAGAAATTCTCAATAAAGCTGATCTTTCCGTACCAGATGGCATTGGTTTAGTTTGGTTGTCCAGAATTTTCGCTGGGGGGTTGCCCGAAAGAGTAACAGGAGTAGATTTACTGGAAGGGTTGGCTGCTTTAGCAGAGGAACACGGATTTAGCCTATTTCTATTAGGAGCTAAAGAAGGTGTAGCAGGGAAAGCAGCGGAGGTTTTAAAAAAACGCTTTCCAAGGTTGAAAATTGCTGGTACCTACGCAGGGGATTCCAGCTCGAAAGCCGATAACGAGGTGGTGTCAGTTATCGGAAATGAGAAGATTGATATCCTTGCGGTCGCTTACGGGCCTGTGAAACAAGAGAAATGGATCGCGCGGAACTTGCCAAGGCTAGACATAAAATTGGCAATTGGAGTTGGTGGTGCACTGGATTACATCAGCAGAGAAAAAAAGCGTGCCCCAGTTATTATTCGTCAAATCGGTTTAGAGTGGTTCTTTCGCTTGATAAGAGAACCATGGCGTCTTAAAAGACAATTGGCTATTCCTACCTTTACTTATTTATTACTTAAAGACAGATTAAAAAGTCTTATTAAACCCCGTTGAGTTAAACTAAAACATTTTGCCAAAGAAAAAGCCCCTCGGTGGGGTTTTTCACTAGCCCACTCGAGGGGCTACTGCGTTTCCGCTGGTGCGGAAAGCACAGATTCTCCGGCATGAGGGATTCTCTCCAGTCACTTTTTTCAAAACAAATCTGGCTAACTGCGACATTGCAGGTTTCCTGGATTTTGGGCAGAAGGGACAGGTTGTAAGTGTGCTGCTAGCTAGAATTACCTTAGAACTTTTTTCTAGTGCTAGCTTTAGGCTCTTCTCCAATCAAAAGGGGTAACACTAATAAAAAGTATTTCACACGCTGGTAGGTATGTCAAGGAAATGAGATCAATATTCGAAACTAGGAGGCTGTTTATTGACGAATTGGTGTAAAATAAGGTAAATTTAAAGTTAGGTTTTTATCATTTCAATCCTTTGTGCCCCAAGCTAGGATTTAATTTTATGGCCGAACGATATTTGAAAAATTTAGAATTGGAAGAGCGTCTTGTAAGGGCGATCTATGTTGCTAGTTATATACCTAGAAAGTGCGGTATTGCTACATTTACCAAAGATCTAACTAATGCGATTAACACGCTGAACCCCAGAGCTTTAGCGGAAATAATGGCCCTCAACAATGATGGTTACGATTATCCATGGGAAGTTAAATATAGAATTTATCAGGATGATCTCCGGACCTATATAGGAGCATCAGACTACATTAATGATAGTAGTGCCGAAATCGTCTGTCTTCAGCACGAATTCGGCCTTTTCGGTGGAAAGGACGGAGAGTATGCAATTTCTTTTCTTGAACGAATAAAAAAACCAACCGTTACAACTTTCCATACAGTAAAAGACAACCCAACTCCTATCCAAAAAGAAATTATTAAAAGAATAAGCTCCTTATCTTCGGCTGTGATTGTAATGATTGAAAGTATCGCTGATCGGCTTGTAAACACCTATCAGGTGAACAAAAAGAAAATAGTTTTTATTCCTCACGGCGTTCCAGATGTACCGTTTGGTGCGACAGAATACTTTAAAATGCAGCAAAGGTTGAAAGGCAAATTTGTCTTAGGTTCAATAAACCTTCTTTCCGAAAACAAGGGAATAGAATTTGCGATCGAAGCAGTTCCCGAAATAGTTAAAAAAATCCCAAATTTTGTTTATTTGGTAATAGGAGAAACCCATCCGGTCGTTAAAGCAAAAAAAGGAGAAGAATATCGCAAGAAACTAGAAAAACTAGTGAGAAAATTAAAGATAGGCAAGCACGTCAAGTTTATAAATACTTACCTTCCGCTGGAAGAGCTAGTCAGTTACCTGCGTGCTTTGGATATTTATATAACTCCATATCTTGACCCAGGGCAGGTAGCTAGCGGAACCCTCTCTTATGCAGTTGGGGCAGGTCGGGCGTGTATATCCACACCGTATATTTACGCTCAAGAAGTTTTGGATCAGGATCGCGGTGTCTTAGTACCATTCCGCGATTCACATTCCATAGCCGAATCAGTAATAAAAATTTATTCTAATCAGAAATTCAAAAGCCAAATTGAGCGAAAAGCTTACGATTACGGTAGGATAATGACTTGGCCTTCTGTCGCCTTGCAGTATCTGGATTTATTCAGGCTTGTCCTGCGCCGAGCCAAAGTACCTACGAAATGAAAAAAAGAAATTATCTTGCAGGAGTAAATTTCTCTAAACCCCCAAAATTAGACTTCCTTAAAAGGCTTACTACACCTACAGGAGTACTGCAGCACGCTCAATTTGGTGTTCCTGAACGCTCTCTCGGCTACGCTTTGGATGATAACGCGAGGGCGCTACTATCCATTGTAGAAGCCTTCAAACTTTACAGAAAAAAAGACTATTTAGATTTGGCGGTTACTTATTTATCGTATATTAGGCATTCAAAAAGAGACGATAGGTTTTTTAACAATTTTCAAAGCTTTGATCATAAGTTCAAAAAAATTACTTCGCAAGACGCGTTTGGGGAGTGTATTTGGGCATTGGGGGTAACAATCGGTACTCAATCAAGAAATGATCTGACACTAGCCTCACTGAATTTATATAAAGAAGTTAAAGAGAATATTCTTAAACTTACTTACCCCCGGGCAAAGGCATACTGTATCCTGGGGCTTTGCGGTATTATTGAAGGCAAGCGGGGTGAAGAGTGGGAGGTAGCGACTTTAAAGAAATTAACGAACGATTTGCTGTTACTCTATCGGAAAAACAGCAGTAGCAGTTGGGAATGGTTCGAACCCTTTCTTATCTACGCAAACCACATATTACCGGCTGCTTTGTTCGCTGCCCACAAACAATTGAAGGATAGAGCTATTTTAGATATAGCGACTAGATCACTCCGCTTTCTTGAGGAACAAACCCACACTGAAGATGATACTCCAGTTCCTGTTGGGTCGTTTGGATGGTATAAGAGGGGTGGGGAAAGGGCAACTTACGATCAACAGGCAGTAGACCCAACTTACGCAGTTTTGGCTAATTTGGCAGCACTTTCAGCAACTGAAAAAAGATACTACTTAGTGGAAGCAAAAAAATGGTTCGGTTGGTTTTACGGCTTCAATGTAAAAGGAGCAAAAATTTTTGATAAAAAAACGGCTGGTTGTTTCGATGGGATAAACGAAGCTGGGGTGAACTTAAATCAAGGAGCAGAATCAATTATCTGTTACTTGTTAGGCTACGTTAATTTAGGAAAATATATAAAAGGTGGCTCAACCCGTTAAAAAACGTTGAGAATCTCCTTGCTCTTTAGCCGATTTATCCATAAAATAAAACTAATGAGTCAGGTCTTTTCCACAAAATACGGATATTTCTCGAAAGACGGGAAAGAATACATCATTACCCGTCCTGACACACCGCGTCCCTGGATAAATTATCTTACAAACGGAAAATATACTGCACTTTGTTCTGCTACTGGTGGGGGATACTCTTTTTTTCTGGACCCAAGCTTTAACAGGATTACTAGAGAGATTCCAGGCGATTCGATATTAGTTGATCGGCCTGGTAGGTATTTTTACATCCGAGATAATCAAACAAAAGAATACTGGGCTGCTGGTTGGCAGCCAGTAATGAAGAGTGCTGATTTTTGGGAGGCGAGAATTGGGCTTGGTTACAACAAAATAACCTCTGTTAGAAATGGTATAAAAAGTGAAATTTCTTTCTTTGTCCCGCTTGATGAAAATCTAGAAGTTTGGGATTTTAGTATAAAAAACCTATCTGGCCGAGACCGTGACGTCTCAGTAATTAGTTACGTCGAGTGGGTTTTGGGAAGTTACTACAGAGATCTAGAGGATCGCGTTTTCGATTCCTTTTTTAATAATGTTTATTTTAAGGACAACGTAATTTATGCCACAAAAAGAAGGTGGGACAGACCAGACAAACCTGGTGTCGCTTGGGATCACTGGGCTTATCTGACGGGTTCAGTACAGTTTGATGGAGCAAGCTGTGTTAAAGAAGACTTTGTGGGTGAGTATCGTTACCTTTCAAACCCTATCGCAGTCGAGAAAGGTGAGTATAAAAATGACTATGGAGAAAGTGAGGATGCAATTGGTACGTTGATGAAGCAGTTCTCCTTGAAGCCAGATGAGGAAAAAAGGTTTCACTTTATTTTAGGAGTTGAGAAGGACATAGAAACAATTAATAAAAAAGCAAAGGGATTTTGTGAAAGAAATTTTGTTGAAAAAAGCTTCGAGAAGATTAAAAATTTTTGGGGAGACTATTTAGATAAACTGGTTGTAAAAACTCCCGATCCCGATTTTAACCTTTCAGTAAATATCTGGAACAAATACCAGACCTGGATTACTAGCCAAATGGGGGAGATGGATTCTTTTTATATCGGCGCTGGAAGCTTTGGTTTCCGAGATGAGTGTCAGCATATTTTTGGTGTTCTGCCGTTCGATGATGAGCTCGTCAAGGAAAAACTAATAGAATTGCTTGAACATCAGTTCGAAGAGGGAAACGTCGTACACAGCTGGAACCCACTTACAGGTCAGGGCTCGGTGACTAATCATTCCGATGACCCGCAGTGGTTGGTAATGGCTGTTTTAAACTATATTAAAGAAACCGGTAACTTAAAGTTCCTGATCCGAAAAGTAAAATATTTCGATAGGGGTGAGGCTTCAGTGCTAAACCACATTCTTAAAGCCCTAGATTACACCCTTTATCATGTGAGTCCAAATGGGATTCCTCTTCGCCGTACAGCTGATTGGAACGACGCATTAGCTGGCGGACATTTAGGAAGAGGCGAGTCTTTAATGGTCGCCAACCAAATTGCCTGGAATATTATGGAGCTAATGCCGCTATTGGAAAAAATCGGAGAGCGGCCGAAGGCAAAACGATACAGAAGTATCTACGACCATTTAAAGAAAATTATTAACGAAGAGTACTGGGACGGTAATTGGTATATTAGAGCTACTACTGACGATGGAAGCTTTATTGGCACCCATAAAAATAGAGAAGGCAAAATTCATATTAACGGGCAAACCTGGCCCATCGTTAGTGGTATTACTACAGAAGAGAGAGCGAAAAAATCTATGGATTCACTTTGGAAATTTCTGATGACTCCTTATGGCGCACTTACATTTATGCCCCCCTATACAAAAATAAATGCTGCACTTGGGGTCATTTCTCAATTTGCTCCTGGTGCAAAGGAAAATGCGACTGTCTTTTCTCATCCGAATGCTTGGGCGGTAATTGCAGAAAGTTTATTGGGAAGAGGGGATAAAGCTTATGAAATCTGGAAAAGAACGTCATTTGTTATCCGTGGAAAGGATCCGGACCTCTACAGGACAGAGCCTTATGTTTATTCTGAATTTGTTTATGGCCCTGGTAGCCCCCATTACGGTCAGGGTAGTTATTCTTGGATGACTGGAAGTGCCTCATGGTTTTTGCGAGCCTGTACCGATTACATATTAGGAATTAGACCAACCCTACAGGGTTTGTTAGTTGACCCCTGCATTCCAGAGAGTTGGAAAGAGTTTGAGATTAAAAGGACTTTTCGAGGTTCAGTTTACGATATTCATGTAAGTAACCCAAATGGGGTGAGTAAGGGAGTAGAACAGATCAAAGTAAATGGGAAGATAATTGATGGGCAGACGCTTCCTGTATTCGAATCTGGGAAATACAGAGTTGAAGTAGAACTAGGTTCAAAAAGCTAAGCTACTTCCTTTTTCATCTCCCCAAGTAACCAAAGTACGGCCTCTTTTTTATAACGCCTATCACCCCGTGCGTTGATTCTGATGGCGGGAAGTTTACCGCGCTTGCCCCAGCGTTTGATTGTAAGTGGAGAAACCCTCAAAAAAGTTGCGACTTCTTTTACAGTCAATAGCTCTGGTAGTTCATCTCCAAGAGCCATAAGAAAGATATCCTTTCTGGACAGTTCACTACCTTTCTTATAATTAAGTGGTCTTAAAAGTATCACAATAGAAAATAAGTTGTCAAGGGTTTAAACAAAAAACCCCCAAACGGGGGCTTTTTGCTTATTACTGTCAAATTCCGATTTACTTAAGTTCAACTTTAGCACCTGCAGCTTCCAACTTTGTTTTAGCCTCATTCGCTGTCTCTTTATTCACGCCTTCCAAAACCTGCTTTGGAGCGGCGTCAACTAGGTCTTTTGCTTCTTTCAAACCGAGTGTAGGGACTAGTTCTCTTACTACTTTGATTACACCAATCTTATTAGCTCCTGAGTCAGCCAACATTACGTTAAAGGTTGTTTGACCTTCGTCTGGCGCTTCGCCTCCTGCGGCAGGAGCTGCTCCTGCAGCTGCTACTGCGACTGGTGCTGCAGCACTTACACCAAAGCGGTCTTCCAAAGCCTTTACGAGGTCTGCAAGTTCAATAACTGATAATCCTTCGATATCTTTAATAATAGCTGCCAATTTACCGGTAACTTTTATTTCTTTCTTTGGTTCCGGTTTTGGAGCTTCGGCCTTTACTTCTTCTTTCACTTCAGCGAGAGTTTCTTTTACCTCTTCTTTAACTTCGGCAACTTCTTCTTTCACCTCTTCCTTGGTTTCTTCAAATGTTTCTTTGACCTCTTTTATAGCTTCTTCAACTTTCTCGGCAGCCTCTTTTGCTTCTTCAGCCGAATCTTCAGCTTCTTCTGCCGCATCTTCTGCTTCTTCTTTTGCTTCTTCAACTTTTTCCTGAGCCTTCTTTTCTTCGTCCATGATTAATTAGTAGCACCTCCTTTCGATCCGCCAGCTGGCGGATTTGAATCCTTAATTGCGTTTAAAACGTAAACCAAATTTCGTAAATTCCCGCTCAAAGTTGCAACCAACCCATAAATAGGTGAGTTTAGGCTTCCAGCGACTCTGGAATAAAGCTCTTGTTTAGAAGGAATTTTGGCAATAGCAAGAACCTCGTCTTTTGATAGCACTCTTCCTTCTAGATCGCCAATTTTGATCTCAGGAAGCTGGTGCTGCTTTATGAAATCCGCAAGTTTTTTTACGCTCGCTAGAGCATCACCAAAAGAAAATAGAATAGCAGTCGGTCCCTCTAATTGCTCATCTGGAATTTCTTTTTTTGCTTCTTTGGCTGCGCGGCTAATTAATGTGTTTTTTGAAATTATAAATTCCGCATCGGATTCTTTAAGAGATTTTTTGAGTTCCTGCATTTGGGAAACGGAGAGTCCGTGATAGTTAGCTAAAACCATACCAGAGGCGCGCGAAAGTTTTTCTTTTAAATCTGCTACCGTTTTTACTTTTTGTTCTTTTGTTATTTTTGGCATCGAAAAACTCCTTGCACCGAAGGAGTTTGAAAAGTGTTAATAAAATATCAACTTTTCACCTCGGTAGGATATTAACCCCGCTTAAATCGGGAACCTACTGTCTTCGGTTCGATGCTCAGTATAATGGAAGGGTTTTTATCTGTCAACCTTACTTTTCAGTTGGTTGAAGAGAAGAGAGATCAATTCTTACCGATGGTCCCATTGTGGAAGAAACGTAAAGGCTCTTTATTAGCTCTTTTTTGAAACCTTCTGGTTTTGCAGCTCTTAATGCGGTTATAATTGAGGCCAAATTTTCGGTAAGTTTTTTTGTTTCAAAACTTCGCTTTCCGACAACTACGTGAATGACTGGGGCTTTTTCTACCCGCAGCTCCACTTTTCCTTGGGCAAATTCCTTCAAAACTTCCGCTGGATTATCCGTTACAGTACCTGATTTAGGGTTTGGCATAAGACCTTTTGGTCCTAAGACTTTGGCCACTTTTGCGAGTTTCGGCATCCAAGAAGGGTCGGCGATAATTTTATCAAATCTAACTTTCCCGCCTTCAATTTCCTTCAAAATTTCTTCGTTCCCAACTTCAGCTCCAAGTTTTTTGATTTCTTCCAGGCCTTTTTCAGCAAAAACTAAAATTTTAATTTTTTTACCTGCTTGATAGGGAAGTATGACACTGGTTCTGACTTGATGTTCTTGTTTGTCCGGTGAAATTCCTAGATTGATATGTGCCTCAATAGTCTCGTCGAATTTTGTATTGGCTGCTTTTTTGATAAGTTCCAAAGCTTCGGGAGCAGGGTAGAGTTTGGATTTATCGATCGCAGATGTGAGGTCTTTGTATCTTCGGCTTCGCTGCCTCGCCTTACCTTCTTTCTTCTTCTTTTTGGTAGCTTTTACTTCTTCTTCTTCGGGTTTAGCTTCTTTATTAAGCCCCAATTCTTCGATCTTTTCCAATTTTTCCGGCTCAATTGCCGTTTCAATTACCTTTGTTCTAATTTTTCCCATTATTCAGTATCTACTCCCATACTTCTAGCTACGCCTCCAACGATTTTTTCCGCTGCCTCGATATTATTTGCATTCAAATCTGGCATTTTACTAGTTGCTATTTGCCTGACCTGTTCTCTTGTTAATTTACCGACCTTTTCTCTGTGTGGAACGCCCGATCCTTTTTCTAAATTCAGGGTTTTTTTAATCATTTCTACTACGGGCGGTTGTTTGGTGATAAAAGAAAATGTGTGATCTTCAAAAACAGTAATAACCACAGGTAAGATACTGCCTTTTTTGTCGGTTGTACGCTCGTTAAAAGCTTTTACAAAGTCCATTATAGGTAAACCATGCTGGCCCAACGCAGGGCCGACTGGAGGTGCTGCTGTAGCCTCACCAGCGGGAATATTTAGTTTAATCACTGTCTTTACCTTTTTTGCCATATGTTTATAGTTTAGATACTTGGAGGAAATCAAGCTCAACCGGGGTTTCTCTTCCAAAGATTGACACTAATACTTTTAGTTTGCCTTTTTCCTCATTAATTTCATCGATTTTTCCGATAAAGTCAGCGAAAGGACCATCAATAATCTTAACGGCTTCATTTACACTGAAAGAAGCTTTGTAAGTTGGAGCCTCCATCTTGGAAAATCTTTGAATAGTTTCCACCTCGTTTTCGTCTAGGGGAGTAGGCTTGTTGCCAACACCGATAAAACCAGTTACGCCTGCGGTTGAGCGAACTGTGTACCAAGTTTGATCATCCAGTCGCATTTGGACGAGAACATAACCAGGGAAGATTCGTTCACGGATAGTTTGCTTTTTCCCCTCGCGAATTTCAATTTTTTCCTGTGTTGGTACTATCACATCAAGTATCCGATCCTGGAGTTTATTGGCCTCGATTTTTTGCTTCAGAGTTGCCGCGACTTTATTTTCATGGCCGGAATAAGTATGAACAACATACCAAGCTGAGCCAGCGGGCGTTGAGGGCTTTTTAACCTGTTCTTTTTTCTCTTCTGTGACAGGTTGTTCTTCTTTTGGTTTTTTTGCTTTTGCCATACTTCGAATACTTTCTGTATTACCTGGTTAAGATTTTACTAATAATTTGCGTTAGCGCATAGTCTAAACTACCAATAAAGGCAGCGACCACAATACTTACCCCAATTACGGTTGCTGTCATTTTAATAGCCTCTTGCCTTGTAGGCCAAGTGACCTTTTTAAGTTCATCAATGACCTCATTAAAAAATCTAAAAACTTTGTTTATCATTCTTGCGCCGAGTTATTCTAGCATAACCTGCATTTAGTGTAAAGTGAGGCTAGAGAGGAGATTGACTGAAGTAGGCTTTGATTTTGTCGCAGACTTGGTTTGGAGTGAAAGCAGCCTTTACGATGTAACCGTTTGCCCCCAAGGAAGCAGCAGTTTCTTGATTTAGTTGTTCTGCAAGGTTTGTTATCATCCAGACTGGAATGGCAGCAGTAACTTGGTCTTGTTTTAGCTTTTTTAAGATCTCGAAACCGTCAAGATCGGGCATCATAATGTCTAAAAGGATCAGCGCTGGTTTTTCCTTTTTTGCTTTTTCCAAGGCTTCCAACCCGGTTTGAGCAATTGAATAATTAAAGCCTACGGATTTAAATACTGCAGCGTAGAGTTGAGTAAAGGAAGGATCATCATCAACGAGTAATATTTTTTTGTTTGGATCCATACTAAACTAATTATAATCAAAAATAGATTAATTTCAAAATTGAACCTATTGGGAAACTCTGATATAATCCGCTAGGATTACATTTAAATTTTGTTTGCCGAGGTAGCTCAGTGGTAGAGCACGTTCTTGGTAAGAACGGGGTCGTGGGTTCAAGTCCCATCCTCGGCTCCAGAAAAATGCTGGGGTGCCGGAGTGGTCAATCGGAGCGGTCTGTAAAACCGTCGCCCTTTTGGGCTACGGGGGTTCGAATCCCTCCCCCAGCACCAGAGATCAGTAAACAGTAAGCTGATAGCATAAGTGAATATAAACAATACGATTATCGCTGCTATCTGTTGTCTGCTTTCTGAAGTATGCCGGCTTAGCTCAGCGGTAGAGCAACTGTTTTGTAAACAGTAGGCCGTCGGTTCGAATCCGACAGTCGGCTCCAGATTATTATAAAAGAGGATAATTATGGCAAAAAAAGGACCAAGAAACCTAGTAATTCTAGAATGTACAGAGTGCAAAAGACAGAATTACACAACAGAAAAGAATAAGCAAAACTTGCAGACTAAGTTGGAACTAAAGAAGTTTTGTAAAGGCTGCAAAAAGGTAACTTTGCATAGAGAAGTAAAATAGTATTCTCGTAGCTAATATCTTGTCCGAAGATTAGCCACTGCGAATGCAGCGCTTAAGCATAAGCTTCGCTTATGTACTTAAGCTAAATTTGTAGGCCCGTAGTTAAGTGGTATAACGGCGGTCTCCAAAACCGCTATCGGAGGTTCGACTCCTCCCGGGCCTGCCAGAATTACGCTTCATATAAATAAAGACCCCAAATGGGGTCTTTTTTTCCCAAATTCTATTTAAAAATTATTCCTCCCTGCTATTCCGGGCGGCTTAGTCGGTTTCCCCCTAGACTTTTAAGTGGGAACCCTGTTTCGCTAGACCACGGTCTACGAAAACTCTCCGGGTCAACCCGTCTAAGAAAGAAGAATTGAGGAAGATAAACCTCAAAGCCTCATCCCTTTTGCAGGGGTGCCTTTCCGATCAGGCAAGTTTATTTAAGCATAAAATAGCTTTGTTTGCAAGACTCTTTCTAGGGCTTGGTATTTAGATAGTGACACCAGCGAAAACTCGCAAAAAGAAGCTGAGAATAGTAGAGATAGTGGGGGAAAGGATTGGCAGTAAAATAAAAATTAAAACTAGTAGCAGAACTGGACCGTAACTTTCCAAAGCCGAGAAAGAAGCCGCCGCTTCTTTTGGTAGAAATCCTGCTAGAATTTTTGACCCATCCAGTGGTGGTATTGGGATCAAATTAAAGATGCCTAAGATCAAGTTCAGAACAATAACGGTTAGCAAAATAGAACTGACTAGGCTGGAAGGGATTAATCTAAAAATTAGAGAAAGAAGAATTGCCAGCGAAAAATTGGAAGCAGGACCAGCAAAAGCAACAATAGCAGTATCGCGTCTCGGATGCTGGAAATTAAATGGATTTATCGGTGTCGGCTTTGCCCAACCAAATAGGAAAAAACTTCCTGTGCGAATACTTAGGATCAATAGCACTAACGGAACTAAAACTGTTCCGACAGGATCTATATGAGCTGCGGGGTTTAGGCTCATTCGTCCGAGTAACCTAGCAGTTGGATCTCCTAGGCGGTTAGCAGCAAAAGCATGAGCTGCTTCGTGTAATGAAATCACAAAGCCAATGACAACAAGAAAAATTAGAATTGAAGCAAACATTGTAGCTGGACTTGCACTAGTTAGGTTTAACATAAAAATATAGTATAACATTAAAAAAGTTATGATATAATTGTCACTTCATTATTTGGAGGAATTATGATGAAATGTTATCGCTGTGGAAAAGGAGTACAAGTTGGAATGAATGTTTCCCACAGCCACATAAGAACAAAAAAGAGAAGCAGACCAAACCTTCACGTGTTTAATTTGAAGGTTGGTGGCGAGACAAAAAGAGTTCGTCTTTGTACGAAGTGCCTTCGTATTGTTAAAAAAGAAATTGCCCCCAAAGTAGCTGATAAGCCTGCAGAAATTGAAGAGAAGCTGGGCGAAGTTATCAAAGTCGACGCTTAACTACCAACTCAAGTTGAAATCCGAGTGGCCACTTTTAAAGTCTTCTAATTTCACTGGTTCTTTTCCCTCCAGCTGTACCAGTTTATTTGGTAAAAGTTTTAAAATTTTTCCGTTATATCTGGTCCAAACCCCTGGCCAAGGATAATATGCACGGATCATTTCTTCTAAATTACCTGAGGGTTTCTTCCAATCAATTAGGCCATCCTCTTTTGTCAGTATCTTGCTGTAACTAGCCCCTGTAAGACTTTGTGGCTTTGGTTTTATGTCACCAATAGTCATTATGTGTAGTATGTGATGTGTTAGGGAAGCGCCAAGATTCGCCAAACGTTCACTTAGAGATTGGGCTGTATCGGTTTTCTTGATTGTTAAGCGCGCTGTACCAAAAATACCGCCTTCATCAAGCTTTTCATTCATTTTCATAATCGTAACTCCAGTGTATTTATCGCCATTCAATAATGCCGCTTGAATAGGGGAGGCACCACGGTACTTTGGTAAGAGTGACGGATGAATATTGATGGCAGCTCTCGTTGGTATTTCCAGGATTTCCTTTGGCACAATTTTTCCATAGGATGCGAGAACGATAAAATCAGGCTCCATGGACTTTAATTTGTTAACTAATTCAGCGTTACTTTTGAGTGTTGTTGGAGTCTCAGTTGGGATATTGAATTGCACTGCAAGATCTTTAACTGGGGAAGACTTAGGTTCCTGACCACGTCCAGCAGGCTTATCTGGTGCTGTAACTACAAGAGGGATATTATATTCTCCGACTAATTTTTGACCAATTAAACTTTTTAACATTATCGCTCCAAATTGAGGAGTGCCAAAGAAAACAATTTTGATTGTTTTATAAGTGTAAAATTTCTTTTTGTCTAAAATATGATCTGTGTAAAACGATCCTGAAAGGTGATCATACTCGTGTTGGGCAATTCGTGCGTAGTAACCAGAAAGAGTTGCTTTTTTCGTTCGACCTCTCAAATCAAGATAGTCTATTTCAATTTCATTTACCCGATTCACACTGCCGCGGATACAAGGAACTGAAAGACAGCCTTCCTCAATCTCGTTTGTTTCTTTGCCGCGACGAACGATTTTTGGATTAATGAAAGCTTCTCTCAGTCTTCCATAGGAAATTACAAAAAGTCGCAAGGCTATTCCGACCTGTGGGGCTGCTAGACCAACGGCAGAGGTAATAGCCACCGTTTCCATCATGTCAGCGACCAATTTTTTTATTTCCGGTGTAATTTTTTTGACATTTTTAAATTTCTGTTTCCAGATGGGGTCAGTATTTTTTGTAAGTTTTAATATCATAATGAAACATTATACCAGGAGAAGAAAAAATTACTTTTTCCGTTGCGGTTTTTTCTCTTTTTCCAACTCTGTCAGTTTCCACATGAACAGCCTACCGCGGTTTATGGACTCACTTTGGACATCGATGGCAAAAACCCTTGCTCTCTCGAGTAAAGAACGATCCTTTTCCTTGGCCAGCTTAATATATAGCGCTTTATGGCGAATATCATGCAACTGTTCGGTAAGTCTTACTCCATACTCCTGAAACTCATACTTCGCGTGCACAGGTACTCTCTCACCGAATTTCTTTTTTAAAATGTCTCCAATTTTTTCAACACTCATGTTTGATTCAAATTTTTTAAAAACTGGTCAGTTTTGTCAGGAAAAATAGATTTAAACTTTTCGAAATCTTTTTTGAAAGAAGCATCGTCATTTAATTGTATATCCGTTTTTAGTAACGTATCCCAGGCATCTTCGTAATTAAATTTCAAAGCTACTACCTTTTCAAGCTGCTTTTGCGCTTCGCGGGGGTGGTCAGCAAAAATATAAATTTCAGCCAAAGAGTATTGTATATCAGCCGCGTTTGGAGCTAGTGAAGAGATTTTTTCGGCTGTTTTTACCGTTTGGGAAGTATAGGCGGGATCTTTCGCCGAAAGACTGTATATTGCTTGGAGCTCAGTCTGCCAAATGGCTATATTTGATGGCGCAATATCTGTGGCCCCGTTCAAATATTTGAAACCTTCTGTGATTTTTTCTTTTCTTTTTTCGGCATTGGCTTCTTTTGTAGCTAAATTAATTGTAGCTAGGCCTAAGTTTGCTTTGTATAAAGGTTCATCTGGGCGCAGTGTTGAAGCGATTTTATAACTCTGATAGCTCTCGTTGTCGTTCGTAGTGGTCTGGCCGTTGTTGTAAAAGTAATCAGCGATCCAAGTCGCAAAGATGGCAGCAATAAGAAATAAACTAACAACGACGATTACTATTTTTGCTATCAGCGTATTAATTTGATTTTTCAAAGGTAGAGTGATTTTGTTTTCTGTCAAATTTTCTGTGGCTATAAAAAAGAAGGCTGGTAGGGTGAAGAAGAGTAAGGCGATTGCGACGACGGAAAACCCAAATACGTTTTGAGCATGATATCCAGCGTAACTTCCAAGAATTGCAACCGAGAAAAAGCCAATTTCGGTCGAGCGGTTGCGAATCAAATATTTTGCGACTAGGAAAAGAAAGGCAAAGATTAAAATTAAATAAGAGCCAAACCCGACAGCGCCTGTCGTTGCTAGGTAATTTAAGAATTCGTTGTGTGCTTTGTTGTAGACAAAGTCCCATTCACTTGTGAGGTTGTGTTCGACTGGTTTAAATTTGTAATAATCGAGGGCGAAAGTTTCCAGCCCCGAACCTACTATTGGATAATGTTTGAAAGTTTCAATCGCGCCTCGCCAGACGATCAACCGGATATTTCCTGTTTCACTGCCTGCAGGCCCGGATAATTCAGTTTCGGTTTTTGGTTTAACCACTGATGACAAACTCACGGGTTGCGCCCGAGAAGTAAAAGCGTTACCGAAAAAGTAAAAAGTCGCCCCCCAAGCTGCAAAAATTAGAAGTAAGAGAATAGGTAACAGAGAAAAAAAGGAAAGAGTCGGTTTCTTTAAAGTGATTAAAAACTTCTCTCTAAAGACAAAAATAGTCCCACCAATTAATATCAAAATCATTACGATAAAGCCAACAGTGCCTCCTCTGGAGTATGTAAAAGTAAAAGCTATAAATATTAAAATTATGGTTATTGTGTAATAAAAATGTTCGTAAATCTTCTTTGAAATTTTCAAAAAGAAAAAAGCAAAAGGAGTAATCATAAGTAAAAATGCGGCCAGCCAGTTTGGGTGCCCAAAAGTTGAGAACGATCTGACTTGGGAATCAACCGCCCAATAACCCTCGTCAATGCCTTTCCAGGAAATATTTGTATGCTTAATAGTGACGTGATGCTGCGCAATCCCGTAAATTGAGACAAAAAGCGAGGAGGCAAGTAGTATTTTTAACAGTTTAAATAGCCTTTCTTTGTTGAAAAATGTAACCAGCGCATAATAGAGGACGCCATAAGAAATTGTTGAAAGTAAGCCACCGTTCCAGCGTGAATAATAGCCAAAGATACTTATCTGGCGGTCGATAGAAAAAATAGTTGAAAGGACGTTTGCGCCAAGAAAGAGAGCAATTGGAATATCAAGCGGAGTTCTTTTGATTGTGAAGGAACCGTCTTTGATACTTTTCAATAGCCAAGCAACCAAAATTACAGCTGTTGCGAGGTAAACCAAAAGCATTTTATTGAACTCAAAAAGCTCACTATTAAAAGGGAGCCAGAAAAGAGGGACGAAGAAAAAGAGACTGTAAAAAGAGTATTCAATGACTTTGTCGGAGAATTTTGGATCGTCCATTTTCGCATTGATAATAGCATAAATCAAAGGCGCCAATAAGCGCAGATTTTGGGGTAACTCAAGTTGACTTTAAACCTATAGTATGGTATACTTTTATCATCGGGAATCGAAGAGCACGAACAAAATCGTTTCGCGCTCTTAGTTCTAAGGGAGGGAGATTATGACCGATCAAGAGTTGATCGACAGATGGCAGCAGACTGATAATCTGGTCGAACAGTGGGATCTCAAGCGAGTATCGAAGGAAGGAGTGCTCGCAGGACTTGATCCCGATTGCATTGGGCAGGGTCTCGGAGAGATGGATGAAAAACACCTCGTAACCGAGGTCTACACGACGGTTCGGAGGATCGAGGCGGTGGCTTGGGTCTTTAAGAACCAGCACGACCAGCACGTGGCTCATTTGAGCCAGGTCGCCAAGGCCCGGATTGGCACTTTCCTGGTAGACTATCTTGCCAAGCCGGTGAAGGAGATGACCCTGGAGCAGTTCCTTCTTCGACAGAGGTTGGAATGGGCGAAGGGTGTTCTTCTCAGATCGTTGCCTGATTGGGGCTACTAGCCCGACGTCAACAGCGAGATGCCGGGAGCGAGTTGTGGAAGCGCAAGCTGAAACGACCCGCCCCGGCAGGACCTAAGGGGGTCAGCGAAAGCTGGGTTTCTTAGGAGGAGGTCTGATTCTACGCTTGTCGAAGAATCGGACCTCTTTTTTATAGGTTGATAAGAGCTTTTTGTAATGCTAAACTGAAATTCAACCTTTAAAAGGAGGGTTTTGATTGTGGATTTTAATTTCAACATTTTTGACCGCTTTTGGGGCACTTTTTCTCACGACATTGGAATAGATTTGGGTACGGCAAATACATTGGTTTATGTTGTTGGTAAAGGAATAATGATACGGGAACCAACTGTTGTTGCGGCACATAAAAAAACAAAGCATATTTTAGCGATTGGGACGGAAGCCAAAAAAATGCTTGGAAAGACCCCACCGACGATAATTGCTCAGCGCCCCTTGAAGGATGGTGTAATTAGTGATCTGGAACTCGCAGAAGCTCTTCTAAAGTACTTTATTGTCAAAGTCCACCAGAATCCTTCATCCTTGCCTAAAATCCCGCGTCCGAGGGTTGCAATCGGTGTGCCCTCTGGAGTAACTGAAGTTGAAAGCCGGGCAGTAAAAGACGCAGCAAGTAGTGCCGGCGCCAGAGAAGTTTTTTTAATTGATGAGCCAATGGCCGCGGCTCTGGGAGCAGAATTGCCAATTGACGAGCCGAGTGGAAACATGATTGTGGATATTGGTGGGGGAACTACGGAAATTGCTCTGATCTCTTTAGGTGGTGTTGTTGTCAGCAAATCTCTCCGTGTGGCCGGGGATGAAATGGATGAGGATATAATTAATTATTTGCGAATGCGCTATAACCTTCTTTTGGGGCCCAGAACGGCTGAAGAGATAAAAGTTTCAGAAGGCTCTGCTTATCCGATCGGTAAAGAATCAAAAATTGTTGTGCGCGGCAGAGACTTAGCTAGCGGTTTGCCTTCAAAAATTAACGTGAGCACAGCAGAAATACGAGAAGCACTTTCTAATACCTTGCGTGCCATTATTGAAGCCATAAAAGATGTCGTCGAAGAGTCACCGCCGGAACTTGTAAGCGATATTTCCGAAAAAGGGATTTATCTAACTGGTGGAGGGGCGCTTTTGAAAGGGCTGCCCCAACTTTTAGCTAAAGAGATAAAAATGCCGGTTATCTTGGCCGAAGACCCGTTGACAACAGTAGTGAGAGGTACAGTAAGAATTCTTGAAGACCAAAAATTACTCAAAAAGACTAAATTTGCTGGTAGCGTTAGGTAATTTTTAACAATATGGAGAATTATCTTCGGGTTTTATTAAAACAGAAAACCTTTGTAGCTCTGCTTTCCCTGGTAATAATTTTCTTCCTTCTAGATTTTTTTGGAGTAGCTGGTTTTTTTACCAACGCGGTTCAAAAAATTTCTAATCCAATAGAAATTGGTTTATACAAAAGCCGAATAGACCTTAGAAATTTCTTTTCAGTATTTGGTGAAATAGGTTCCCTTAAACAAAAGGAGACCGATTTAGCCTACGAGAACGGCCTCCTTTTAGCTGAAAACGCTTCTCTAAAGAAATTGGAAACTGAGAATAAAGTTCTGCGCGAGCAGCTTGGGGATAAAACTGCCGGAAATAAATTGATCATTGTTTCGATAATTGGCCAAGACCCGCTTTTTTCCTCAAGCAAAATTATGATCAGCAAAGGAAGCAATTACGGAATTGAAGAAGGAAATTTTGTCGTAATAAAAAATATTTTAATTGGTAAGGTAAGTACTATACACAATTCCACTTCACTTGTTAGCCTTTTAACCGATTCGGATAGCAAGGTTCCGGCTATAACTAGCGGGAATGCGAGGGGGATATTGGAGGGGGAATTTGGTAACAACCTGGTTTTAAATAATGTGGCTCAGAACGAGAGTTTGCAGGAAGGAGAAATAGTTTTTTCTTCTGGTGAGGCCGATTATCCTCAAGGCTTGGTTTTAGGGAAAATCAAACATGTCGATAAAAACCCAGCCGCTATTTTTCAAACAGCCCAAATTTCTCCCATAGTTCCCTTTGAAGACCTGGAAACAGTTTTTGTTATGCAAAAATTATGAAAAATTTGCCTTTGTTTATCGTGGCTGCAACTATTACCTGTTTCTTGCAGGTATCAATGGTTGCCTTACCGATCGGTATAATTGTTGTCTTGGTTTGGTTTATTTGGAATAAGACAGAGCATCTGGTTTTGTTGGCAACCGTGTTTAGTTTGATTTTAGGTATCGTTTCGGATCTTCCTATATTTTTAATTTTATTAAGCACGACTGCCTCAATCGGTATTTTTGCAATTTTAAAATCGACCCTTCCATCCAGGCTCCTGGTAAACGTTTTTCTTCTAGTTGTAGCAGCGGTTTCTTGGGAGGCTTTATTGTTTGCTTCACTGCATTTAGCAAGTTTATGAAAGCAAAAAAATTTGGCTTTGTTTTTGGAGAAGCATTAGAGACAAGTAGAAAAAAGAAAGCCGCCACTAATATAAAAGACTTAAAGTTTGCCGAGAGTTGGGGCGACCAATATGAGGGCGATCATGTTGGAAAATTAAAAATTTCAGCTTGGCGGCTGGTACCAATTTATTTCTTTCTTTTCTCTGGAGCCCTGATTCTTTTTGGTAGGGCTGTAGACCTTCAACTGATTCGTGGTGGGCTGTTTCTCGGTAAGGCTGAAGGAAACAGAATAAGATTAATTATCAATCACGCGCCGAGGGGAGCAATTTTTGATCGAAATGGTAAGATTTTAGCTCAGAATCTACCAGGGTTTACACTTGTTTTAGATCCACAAGGATTACCTAAAGAAAAGATTAATCAAGTTGCAGCCAAACTTTCGTCGATCTTAAACATACCAGAGACTAAGATTCTCGCAAAATTCAAAGACGCAGGGAATAAGTCTGCCACTTTAGCGACAAACTTACCTACGGAAAAAGCCTTGGCGATCGATGCTGAGAGTAGCAACCTTCCTGGAGTAGGGTTGGAAGTAAACCCAATTCGCGACTACCCCTACAAAGAAATTACCGCTCCAATTTTGGGTTACACAGCCGAGGCTGATCAAAAAGATATCGAAAGAAAAATCGCGGTTCCATACAATCTTGGTGATCAAGTTGGGAAGTTTGGGGTGGAACAGAGCATGGAAGGCACGCTGCGTGGAATAGACGGTTACGATTTAGAAACTGTTACTGCACAGGGTGAAAAGAAGGGTGGGATTTATAAAACTGAACCTAAAATTGGTCAAAACATCACTTTAAGTATAGATATAGATTTACAAAAGTTTGTTTATGATACCCTAAGTACTGAAATAAGAAATGTTGGAGCGACAAGTGGATCCGCAGTTGTTTTAGATCCGTCCACAGGAGAAATTTTGGCTTTGGTTTCAATTCCTTCTTTTGACGATAATTTGTTCGCAAAGGGAATTAGTGAACAAGATTATTCCGCCATTATTAATAGTAGTTTGAAGCCGCTGATCAATAGACCGATTGGTGCTTCTTACCCGCCTGGTTCAACATTTAAAATGGTTTCGGGAACAGCTGGGCTGGAAACGGGTACTATTAAAAAAAACACAAAAATAAACGATCCCGGCTTTATTACTCTTGGCTCTCAGGTTTTCCAGAACTGGCTTTGGATAGATCATCACCAAACCGAAGGACAGATCAACGTTGTGAGAGCAATTGCCCGAAGCACCGACACTTTCTTCTATCAACTTGGGCAAATGATGGGCGAGAAGCCAATTCAAGATTGGGCTAAAACTTTTGGTCTGGGGAAAGTTACTGGAATAGAATTGCCTGGAGAAGAAGCAGGGCTTGTTCCAACAGACGAGTGGAAATTGGAAACAAAAAAAGAACCTTGGTATCCGGGGGACACTTTAAACCTAAGTATTGGTCAGGGGGATTTACTTGTCACTCCCATTCAGCTTTCGATGATAACCGCTTGTTTTGCCAATGGCGGTAATCTACTTTCACCAACGATCTTAAAAGATAACGGGCCAAATGTAATCAAAGAGAATTTCCTGAAAAAAGAAACTATTGACACAATTCGCGAAGGGCTTTATCAAGACAATATTGGTGATGGGAATGTAGGCTGGCTTTTTGGGAACTTCAAGATTCCAACTGCCGGTAAAACAGGGAGTGCAGAATCAGGGCAAACACACCCTCATGCCTGGTATACAGCAATGGCGCCTTACCCAAATGCCAAAATAATAGCGACTGTTCAAGTTGAAAATGCGGGGCATGGCAGTGAAATTTCTGCCCCTGTGGTCAAACAAATTTTCGAGTGGTGGTTTGCGAACAGGAAATAACTTTTTCGAATCTAAAAAGCTTATTTTTCCACTTTTTTGATTTCCTCTTCTGCCTTGTTGAAGTCTTGTTCAACTTTGGTTTCTGCTTTTTGATCGATCCCGCCTAGATCTTTTTCTACTTGAGTTTCTAGCTCATGTAAAATAGTAAGTATTCGCTTTTTAAACTTCCTGGATCGCATGAAGAACAAGATCAAAAGGATTAAGATTATGAGAAGGGCAGTAAGAAGTGAGGTGAAAAGAGCTGTGCCAGGTACGACAAAGCCGCCTACTGTAAAAGCCCTTGGGTCAAGAGTGAAAACTACCTCGTCAGATTTTCTGGATTCAATATTATTCGGTGTGACAGCTATTGCGTAAAGTTTATGTTTTCCACGTTTTAGTAGCCCCTTGTAAGTAAATTCAAAATTACCATTTTTATCCGCCTCTACCCTAGCAATTTTTTTACCGTCCAAATAGATTTCTACCTGATATTTAGGAGAGGAGTGTCCTTTGATTAATAATTCATCCGTGTAGGGGACAAAACTGCCGTTTGCAGGTTTTGTTATCACAGGAGACGGGATTTCTTTTACAGAGATCGTTACGTTTCCGATTCTCTCGTTCCCGGCTTTATCAACCGCTTTTACCTCAATCAAATGTTTGCCAGAGGAGACTCTGGGCATTCTGTAGGGAGCCGTAATAACGGTCCAGTCGCCCCCATCTACTCGAATTTCGTAATGATCCACACCCGATGTTGCATCAGTAGTTGCAAAAGCAATAATGGGTGGGCTAGTAGCGTTTTCTTTTGGGTCAGCTTCTGGAGTAAAGGCGAGTGGTGGGGTGGTATCAATCTGTATTCTAAAATTCGTTGTTGGACTCCAACCGCTACCGCCTTGGACTCTAACATGAAAATACCAGACTCCATCTGCCAATCCGGAGTAAGTTTTACTTTTTTCTGTGGTGGGGGAACTTGTTCCTGGAACAGTCTCAGGAGAATTGTCCAATGAATAAACGAAGTTGCTTCCGGCCCCAGTCCAGGAAAGTGAGACGTCAGATTTTTTGTACCATTTATCCTGATCAGGATGGGTGCTAGAAGTGACAGTAGGTGCTGCAGTTGGAGGCGGCGAAATTATGAAAGATGCGGAACCTAAACCTGAAATAATATTTGTGCCAAATCCATCGTTTGCTAAAACTTTCGACCCGTTTTGAATGGTAACAGTGCCTGTTCCTGGGGAGTTTCCTTTCACAACAACTGCACCAATGTACCCAGCCGATCCTAAGTATCCAGGGGTTGGAAGACCGCATTGGAAGAAGGCAGAAGAGTTTGTATAACTTGGGGGGCTTGGGTATAAATTGCAAATAGAGCCACCAGTTGAAATTCCGGTGACAGTCATATTTGATGTTCCAATGTGCACCTCATAAGCATTGGTTGATGCGTCCCCAGAGACGTAAATCATTACATAAAATTTTTCACCTACATAATGACTACCATATGATGGCGAAAGAAAAAGGCTCGCACTTGCAGCGTAAGTCGGTTTTACGAAAAATGGGATTAGCAAAAATTGAAGTGTGAAGATAAAGAGTAAAATTATCTTGGCAGTTTTCATAATCATTAACCCATCATTTAAATTCTAAATTTTCTCAACCTGTCCAGTCAAACATCATAATACTAAAGTCGATTAATCCAACAGTACCGTCCTTGTTTATATCAGCTGTGAAATTGTTAGTACCCCAGTAATACAGTAAAATTGAAAAATCAGTTAAGTTTACAAAACCATCACAGTTCAGGTCACTTCGACCACAAGAGGTTACGTTCAAATTAACCGTGTAGCTATTTACCGAATCCGAGTAGCCACCTTTTGTCAAAAGAGCATAAATAGTATTGTTTCCTTGATGATACCCGTTGCTTAAAGTGAATTGCCAAGCACTGTCAATAACCCCGCTAAATTTTTCAGCACCATTCAAATATACATGGATAGTTGAGGAAGGAGCACCTTGACCATAAACTAATATAGATTCTCCATTGTTTATTGCAGTTTTTGAAAGTGCAATAGTGGGCGGCATATGGATATTGTTAATTTGGGTATCGGTATGGACTGTCAGAGTCACATTATTGAAATCAGTATTTGGGGTTGTACGCCCACCGGTATCAGTTAAAAAGAGCGAGTAATTATGAATTCCGGCTGTGCTTGTTACAGTTTTGCTAAACGTTCCTGCAACGGAAGTTACCGTTGTCGCGACTATAGTACCGTCCTCGATTATTGTAATTGTGGAACTGGCCGGGGCGATACCGCTCAGCGTGATAGTTGTTGGAGGAACAACACCTGTTACAGTTACGTCTGCAGCATGAATTTTTACTAAACAGAACAGAAAACTAATTGTTACTAGTAGTATTCCGCAAATTACTTTCTTGATCATTTTTTGGCCTTGTTTCTAGATTTAAGATAAAAAGCAAGTGCAATTCCCAAAAGCAAAACAACAATTAAAACAAAATCAGAATTGATCCAAAAATAAGGAAATACGTGTTCCATGCCCGCCTCTCCAAACAAAAATACAACATCAGCCTGATAAAAACCAGGTGGTAGGTTATTGTGCGAAATCGAAAGTTCTTTTTGTTCGCCAGCCCTGACAAAGCTTTTAACATCTTTACTGGTACTAAATAAACCAAAAAGCCCTTCAATTGTAGCTTTTGTTTGGAGAGAGATTGTGCGATTACCGCTATTTATAACCGTGAAATTAAGTTTTCTTCCGCTATCTGTGAAATTTGAAGACCTTATCTCTTCCTTTGTTGTACCAAGAACCCTAATTACAAAATCAACTTTTTCTCCCGATTTGCCAGCCTTCGCTACTAAAGAACCGTAGTAATCAGCCGGCTGTAGATCCTTTGGGATCTTGAACTCAATTTCGACTGGGATAGTAGCGTTTGGTGGGAGAACTGAAATTGATTTTTCAAATAATGCGAAGCCGACACCATTATTTTTTGGAGTTGCCCAAGAAAGTTTTAGGGTCTTATTTGAAGTTGATAAATTCGTGATAAGTATATTTTCAACTAAGGTGTCTCCTGGAATAGCTTGCAATTGAAAGTTTTTTGGTTCAATTTTTAAGTAGGAAGCATTCGCAGGGGTAGCGGAGAAAAGAAGTATCAAAATTGTAAATGCAGCAGCCAGCCTTTTCACTATCTTTATTTTACAGGAAAACAATGAAAACTTTTAGATGGTTGAATACTTGGATTATAATAATTGGCGAAGGAGGAGAAAGAGTGGAAACGCCAAATTGTCTCAACCTGGTTTCATGGCAACAGTTCAAGAGCTCTCTCCACGAACACTGCAGATTGAGATACAAACGTGAGGGAGAGATATATAGATGCAGGCACTGCGGAGCGCAGGTGCGGGCAGTCCTTGCCTACATATCCATTCACACAACGCTTTTCACGAATTGTGCTGGAGGAGGTGTTGTAGAAAGAGTGGAAATGCCATACTGCCCGAACTGTGAAACCCGGCCAGAAAGTTTAGGGTGCGTACATCTTCCGCCGGGAGTTTCTACACCGTGGGCCGTTATCAACTAGTGGTAGCGGCCCTATTGTTTTTTGTAATAATTCACTTTCGGTATGTATGTTAAAATAAAATTGTGAGTTATCTTTCTATTTCCGATTTAGAAAGCCGGGTAGACGGTTTTCTTAAAGTGTTAGAGGGTTTGTTCCTGCTCTCTCCAAGGCTAATTGACAAGCCATCTCCAATAAAAGAAAATTAAGTTAAGGCGATAAATAAAATGAGGGCTGCCGATCTCTTTCAGACGCCAATTATTGAAGAGTATCGAAAACGAATAAATCCTCCTTATTCAAAAAAGGACATTTTTTCAATTTTAGCTACTCTTTTTATTCTCCTTATAATCCCGTTAACTATTTTAGCAGCTATAACTACCAGAGATTTTAGAAAAAAAGCAGCAGAACCAACCGTTTATTCTGTACCTGTTTTAAGTCTTAGATATTTTCCAACTAGCGATGGAGTTAATTTAAATTCGTCTGTTACGGGTATCACTTCCACACTTGCTAGTGTTAGATTAACAGTGAATAACATAAGGGATGGTACAATTTCCGCGTTGGATTCTGGGAGTATTTACCATGGATACAAAGATCAAACTGCTACACCGTCTTTAAATTACACAATTTACGAAGAAAAAGAACTGCTGAAAGAAATCCCAAAATCAACAACCTATGCACCATTTCCTGATCATTTTAAGATCTTTTCGGACTCCACGGTCGGAGTCAGTAATATCTGCGACTATGTCGAAAATAAAGGAGTAAAGGAAGTTTGGATATGGATGTATCACACAAGTAATATAGTTCCCATAGAATCAAATATGGCTGGTCCTTACGGTGATATTAGCAATAGTGACGGGCAACCGGATCTTCCGGTTTGTGCAAAAACTTACACTGTTTATGAATACAACTACAGTAGGGGCGTTGCAGAGGCTGTTGAAGATCATACCCACCAAATTGAAGCAGTTATGAAATACGTTGACTACGATATGTTTTGGAATAAGTTCGTCGGTTATTTCCCAGACGGCCAATGGTTACATTCCACTGCTACAACTACAGACAGACGTTGTGGCTGGACTCATTTTCCTCCAAATGGTACAAGTGATTATGATTGGGAAAACCCGAATGGTGTCTACTCAGACTGTGAAAATTGGACCCCGGATGGTTTAGGAGTGGTGCAGACAGTTAATTGTCACACTTGGTCTGGTACTACTTGCGCCGACGATGGGGGTCTGAAATATAAAATCTGGTGGATGCAAAACATTCCGGGTAAAAACAATAATTTGAGTTATAAAGGTTCGAATTTAAGGAACTGGTGGGAGTTTTTTGGTGATTTTGATGCCACAATGGCTTTTGGTAAGTGGTTGTACTTAGATGAAACTCCACCAACGGTTCCAACCGGTCTTTCTGCCAGTAATATTTATTCATCAGAAGTTACTTTGACTTGGAATGCTTCGACCGATAATTCTGGCGTGAAAGAATATCAGATAAAACGGGACGGAAATTTAGTAGGCATCCGAGATGATACTGCTCTGACTGATTATACCCTAACAGCGGGCAGATCGTACCAATATACTGTTTCAGCTATAGACGTTTTTGGAAATGTTTCATCAGATAGTGCTCCCCTTACTGTTTTAACAAATAATAACTCCCCACCCGCAATTTCAAAACCATTCTTGGACTCAAAAGCTGTTTCTAGTGGTTCAGTAAATAAAATTGAATGGTATCAATATGTGGGGAACGGGCCCAATAGGTTATTAGTAGTAAGTGTTGGGATGAGAAAGGATGGGGCTACCGACCAAGTTGAAAGTGTAAGCTACAAAGACACGGCTTTAACAAAAATCGGAGCAGTTGATGAAGGTGGTGTTCGTACGGAACTATGGCGGTTGATTAATCCACCTACAGGGTATGAAAAAGTTACAGTAAATATGTCAATAGGAGTTTCGGCTGTTGTATCCTCCATGGTTTGGTATGGGGTAGATCAAACTAATCCTACCGGTCAATTTGCTTCTTCGATGGGTTGGGGTTCAAATCCTTTCGTCAATGTGCAAAGCGGAACAAATGAAGTTGTTATTGACAGCCTAACTATGCCAAGCTTGGCTGTGGATTTATTTACGGAGGGTAGTAACCAAACAAAAATTTGGGACAAGTGGATCCAAGGCGATACGCATAATGCCGGCAGTCAGAAAGAGGGTGCTTCAACAGTCTCAATGACATGGAACACAAAATCGGAGGCTTATGCCCAAGCGGCTGTTTCTTTAAAAGTTTCCATTGAAGTTCCTTGCCCAAAGACAGGAGATCTAAACTGTGATAACTCCGTCAACATCAATGATCTTTCGGCCCTGCTTAATAACTGGGGAGCAATAGCAACTAGTGGAGTCGCAGATATTAATAAAGATGGGGTAGTAAATATTCTGGATCTTTCGATTCTTCTTTCCAATTGGGGGAGTTAAAGATTTGGGTTGTGGTTTATATTCTCTTCCTAGCTAGATTGACAACCACTTTTCAATAAAAGAAAATTAGATTGGTATTAGGATAATGAAAATGAAGGCTGCCGATCTTTTTAAAACATCTGTTAGAGAATATAGAAAAAGTATAAATCCTCCTTACGTGAAAAAGGATATAATCCCAATTTTAAGTACCGTATTTATTCTGATAGTGATCCCGCTTACAGTTATCGCAATTCTTAATGCACGAGGTTACCAACCAAGGGCCGCTGGCCAAGCAGTTCGTGGTACTTCAGGTGATTTATGGGCAGATGTGATACTTGGCAAAAGAGATTTTACCGAAGTTTCATCGGGTGAAATTCTGCCTTACAACGCTCATAAAGTTGGTGGTGTAATTGTAGACAGGGTTAATAACCGTGCATATATCTTCGATGGCCATAATAGCCGAATTTTAGGGATTGATCTTACTAAATGTTTGGGTCAGACGGGTGCTTGTTCTGCCGACGTGGTCATTGGTCAACCAAGTGCTAGCGATTATGGTGCCTGTAACAGGGATTCCAGTTTCCAAAATTATCCAATTCGGGCGTCGGCAACCTCTTCGACCCTTTGCGGAATGTGGGAGGGCCAGCTCAGTACTAGTGAGATACTACCGTTTGTTTCGATGTATGTAGATTCCTCTGGCCGGCTTTTCGTTCCAGATTTGGAAAACCACCGGGTACTTATTTACGATAACCCCTGGGTTACAAATGCTGCCGCCGATCAGGTAATTGGACAGGCCGATTTTTCTGGAGACCTATGCAATGGAGGACAGAATAATGGAAGGAATCCCACAGCTTCGAGCTTGTGCTTTACTGATATCGGAGGCCATAGTTCTCAACATGGAGCTGGAGTTGCCCTGGACCCAAGCGGTAACTTATGGGTTGCCGATAACGGCAATAACCGGGTTTTAAGGTTTTCAAAAGACCCGGCCAACCCGGGAAAATTCATGACGGCAGCCGATTATGTTTTGGGCCAAACATCCTTTACGGTTGGTCCTGCTTCTTGGGAAAGTGGCTGTTCGGGAATGGATAAAATTTGTAATCCAACTTCACTTAGGTTTGGTCCTAATGGTGATCTGTATGTTGCCGATGCCTGGAATCAGCGAATAACCGTTTTTGCCCCTCCCTTTAATACTAATACGATTGGAAAGGCTGCTTATAAAACATTTGGTACTGGCGGCGATACGGGAATGTTTCACATTGGTGAGGTGGATCCCAGTGGTGCTGGGCTTTGGGTGAATGAGTATACTAAAGGGAAAGTGGTTCTTTGGGATTGGGACGGGGTGACGATTAAAAAAACCTTGATCCTAGGGGCTACTGATAGTGCAGGTGGGATTGGAATTGATTCAGCAGGAGATGTGTTACCGGGACTTTATTCGGGTGGTGGAAACGATGTATTTGTTTACAATAACCCCCTTGCTAATCCGAATTTAACAATTTCGTCGCCAAGTAGGAGCTTATTTTCGCCGCTTCCGGCCGGGGTACCCAATGGTACTAATGGGTCAAGGTTAGACGCGCCGACAGGAGTGGCAGTCGCTGCTGGTCAGCTTTTTGTTACGGATTTAAGAAGAATTCTTTATTGGAATAATCCAACTTCGGTTGTCAGCGGCCATCAGGCAGACGGAGTTTTGGTGAAAAGGAATTTTTCAGATCAGCGAGGTCTTATGGACGGGAATGGAGAATACACCGGAGCATTTTTTGGCCAAATCAAAGCTGATCAGGATAACAGAATTTGGGTAAGAACACAGATTGATGTCCGGGTATATCAAGCACCAGTGTCTATTGGAGACCAACCAATAAAAATTATTAGCTACCCGTTTAACGTTTTGGGTGGAGGGCAAATCAATTCTTTGTTTGACGTTGATTCCACCGGTATTGTGCCAACCGCTCATGGTGAATATCTTTATTTCAGTGAATCTGCCAGAAACCGGGTCTTGAGGATAAAAGATCCACTTGGGTCAAATCCAGTTGTCGACATGGTCATTGGACAACAGAAGTTAGGTGATACGGATTGCAACCAGGGACAAACATTTACGGCCGGGATAGACCCTTCTAAAAACTTACTCTGTAACCCTGGTGATTTGTCAATTGACCGCAAAAGCAACTTGTATGTTTCTGACCATTCATTGGAGACCAGGGGAAACTGGCGGCTTTTAATGTATAGTCAAGCAAGTTTGCCGACGACAAACACGGGGGTCGTCTTTAACTTAAGCGCTACCAAAAGTTTTCCGAGTGCAAATCCGCCTAGCCACGCGACTTGGGAGCCGGCATTTGACAGTACCAACCGCATGGTTGTGGGGGTAAACCCATACTCAAGCGCTGAACCTACTACCTCCCGATTCGTACAATATTATGACGATCCGACAAACTCTTCGACAGTGCCAACAGGATACTTAAAAGATTTCTACTCACTGCCTATGGGTGTAACTTTTGATAATCAAGACAATTTATATGTGGCTGATGGCCAGAGAAGTAGGGTACTGATCTATAAAAATCCTTTTAACAACACCGTAACTGGAACTATAACGCCTCAGCCAACCATTAAAACTATAATTGCAGAAGGTACACAGGGTTCCGATGATGCTTACAAAAGCTGTAGTTTGAGTTTGACAACGGGTGATGTGCGCATTGGTTATGATAGTGGAGGCTTTAATTGCCAGCCAACTTCACCGACACCGATTACAGCAGGTCTACGCTTTCCAAATCTAGGGATTCCCAGGGGAGCAACAATTACTAATGCTGTTCTTTCCTGGATGGGAGGAGACACCTCAAACAGCAATTATTTAAACTTAAATATTTTCGGGGAGGCCGCCGACAACGCGGCTACCTTTTCGGCCACTAATGACCCGACAACTGTGACGACGACTACTGCAAGCAGTAATGATGAGGTCAAAACAACTACCCCTTGGAAAAGTGGGGCTTCGTACTTTTCTTCAAAGATAACAACTGTTGTTCAGGAAATCGTTAACCGTTCAGGATGGGCAAGTGGTAACGCAATGGTCTTTATTATTAAAAATAACGGATCAGCCCTCGCACGTAGATTCCCATCCTGGGAAGGAGCCTACGGTGCCAATCCTTCTAATATTCCAGAGTTGGTGGTGCAATATACTACCAGCGCACCAACCGGAAAGACCGGTGATTTGAATGGTGATAACAAAGTCGATATCTACGATCTTTCCATCCTTCTTAGCAATTGGGGTGCAAGCGGTGTAGCAGCGGATATTAATAAAGATGGGGTAGTAAATATTTTTGATCTTTCGATTCTTCTTTCCAATTGGGGGAGTTAGGTTGACAAGTAAATGACAATGGGCAATAATTAAATAGAGAAATGAAATCTGCCGAGTTGCTTCGAAAATGCCGCCGAATTATCAACCCACCTTATAGCTCAAAAAATCTATTGGTGATTTTTGGCACCCTAATTATTTTGGTTTCTATACCGCTGACGGTAGTTGCGGTGCGAAACGCCTGGGAACTTCGAACTAAAGCCGTGGGGGAGAACACAATCTACTTATCGCCTGGGACCCAGAGCATTCAACAGGGAAACACATTTACTGTTCAGGTAAGAGAAAATAGTGTTAGTCAGCAAGTTAACGTTGTTCAGTCTAACTTAGTTTATGACGCAGCAAAACTAGACTTTGTCAGCATTGACACTTCCGCTAGTGCCTTTGACTGGACCCTAGACAATACTGGAGGCAGTGGTTTGGTAAAAATTGGTCGCGGTGTGATGGCCGCACCGGGCTATGTTACTGGTGATCAGTTGATAGCAACCGTTACTTTTAGAGCAAAATTTAGCCCAGGTACTACCTCGATCACTTTCACCGCTGATTCTAAGGCAGCTAATGGCAGTATTGATGTAATTACCACTACAACGCCTGGTACTTACACAGTTTTTGACCCACCACCAACCGTTAGTCTTACAAGTCCTGCAAATAATTCAACAATTAAGGGAACAGTTACAGCTACGGCAAACGCAAACGATGATCATTCTCTTACTAAAGTGGAATTTTATGTGGACTCGACGCTGAAATGTACCGTTACTGTTAGTCCATTCCAATGCTCTATAGATACCACGAATCCAGTTGTCGCAGACGGTTCTCATGCCATAACTGCAAAGGCATATGATGGTGTAAACGCGGCTGTAACCTCAACACCTGTGAACGTCATTGTTGATAATAATGCCCCGACAGTCTCTATTTCTTCGCCGACCGCCGGATCTTATGTTAAAGGTACGGTTACCATAACCCCTACTTATTTGGATACTGTAGGGGTAACTAAAATGGAATTTTATATAGACGGTTCCTTAGCAAATACTGATATGACATCTCCTTTCTCTTATCCTTGGGATACTACTACCGCGACTAATACTAGCCACGCTCTGTTTGCAAAAGCTTATGATAATGCGGGAAATGTCGGTACTTCAGCAACGGTAAACGTTACAGTAGATAATGTTCTACCGTCAGCTACTTTAACTTATCCGACTGCCGGAGCTTACCTTAAGACTCCTTTTACTATGACTGCCACAGCTTCGGATACAAACGGAATAACCAAAGTAGAGTTTTATATAGACAGCGCTCTCAAATGCACTGATACTACATCTGCTTATACCTGCGATGTTGCTAGTGCAACCGACGGGTCTCACCCAATATATACCAAAGCCTATGATCCGGCGGGTAACGTGGTTACCACGAGCACAATTTCAATCGTTGTGGATAATACTGCTCCGACAGCCCCAGCTGGGTTAACCCCTAGCGTGGTCAGTGCCACACAAATCAACCTTGCCTGGATAGCCAGTATAGACGCAACGAGTGGTATCGCTGGCTATGATGTTTACCGCGGCGGTACTAAGATTAACACGGCCTTAATTACTACCACTAGTTATAACGACACTGGGTTAACGCCAGCAACCCTTTATAGTTACTATGTCAAAGCAACCGATAAAGCTGGTAACGTTTCGGCTGCTTCGAATACCGCTACAGCGACCACCCTGAGAACTGCCGATTTGAATGGTGATGGAACAGTCAATGTCTACGATTTGAGTACACTTTTAACTAGATGGGGAACTAGTAACGCAGCTGCCGACTTGAATGGCAATGGAGCAGTTGATATACTAGATATTGGAGTACTTATTCCACTTTTGGTAATCTAAGAAAATGAGAAATATACTGTCTAAGCTGATAATAACAACTCTCGCCGTAGCAATCCCTTTGCTTATTCCATTTCAGGTTTTTGCTGCCTCGACCATTTCTCTCTCACCTTCAACTAATACAACTTGGCCCTATAGGAGTTTTTCAGTTCAAGTTCTCGAAAGTAGTGGGACAACACCTATAAATGCAGTTCTAGCAAAGGTAACCTACCCGATTGCTAGTCTAACCTGTACTGGTATTAGTGTTGCAGGAGGCGCTTTTGTTATTCCTAATAGTGACTCTGTCAATTTTGGTAATCTTAGTTCATGTAGCGGGGGAGCAGTTACTATTGTCGAGGGTGTGACTGGCACTGGTATCTCTGGAAGTAGTAAATTAGTGGCTACCATTAACTTTAAGGTTAATGCTTCGCCCACCCTAGGAGCAGCGGCAGTAAGTTTTGCTTCCGGGTCGGCCGTCGTTAACGGCTCGACTAATACTAATGATCTTGGTTCTTCTAGTGGTGGGTCATACAATATTTGTAAAATGATAGATCTAGATTGTAACGGCACGATCAATATTAATGATGCCGGCACCTTTTTAACATACTGGCAAACAAGAGATCAGTTTGACGACATTGATGGCAATGGAACTGTCAATATTAATGATGCCGGCACCTTTTTAACATACTGGCAAACAAGATGAGAAAATTATTTTATGGAATAATTATCAGCTGTTTATTAATGAGTAGTGTCCTTGTGTTACCGGGGAAGATTTCATCATCTGGTGGGAGTATTTATCTTTCCCCAGCCAGTAAAACAGTAAGTCAAGGAGTGAATTTTCCAGTTGCCATCCGAATTAACTGTGGAACAGATCAAATCGTTGCCATTGGGGCATATTTAACTTACAACACCAACCAACTTGATTTTGTCAGTATTGACCCTGCTGGAAGCGCCTTTGACTGGCAAATGGATAATACTGGAGGCGGAGGATCGGTAAAAATTGAGCGAGGCGTAATGACCTCACCTGGCTATGTTACTGGGGATCAGTTGGTTGCAACAGTTTACTTTAGGCCTAAGGTAGCTTCTGGCTCTACCACTATTACTTTCACGGCTGATACAGCGGCTTCTAATAATGCTAAACCAGTATCCCAAACTGTGATTAGTGGCGGAACTGATGGTACCTATTCAATTACTGGTTCTCCAACCAACCCAACAAACCCAACAAACCCAACAAACCCAAGCTCGACCTCAAGGTCAACAGCAAAGGCTGATACTACACCTCCCGAGATCAGTGATGTCAGAGTTGACTCGACTTCTCGTAACGGTGCAACGATTGAATGGAAGACTGATGAAGCAGCAAGTTCGATTGTTGAGTACGGTACAAACAATCACTATGGATTTTCGTCGGAAACCACCGGGTTGACAAATGCTCACAAAGTAGTCATTACCTCAGAACTCTTACTATTCGGTAATGTTTACCATTTTAGGGTAAAAAGTGCTGATGCCGCGGGAAATATAGCAACAAGTCAAGATCTTACTTTTAAAACTAAAGGCTACAGCATTCAAATAAAAGTTGTTGAGCCAACTGGAAATCCCGTTTCTGGAGTAAAAGTTAAATTATATCCCGGTTTGGAAGAGGGGACTACGGACAATGAAGGATTGGTAAAATTTGAAGATATCTCTTTGGGAAAACATACAGTTGAACTCACATTAGGAGATGCGACTGCCAGTGATAAAATCGATGTTAAAGATTCAAAGGATACGCAGGACTATCAATTGACAGCTTTTGCTGGTAAAACCACTTTGGGTGGAATTTTACAAATTAGTCTTTTGGGTGGGGTACTGGTATTGTTTGCAGCATTAATTGCGGTACTTGTTTTATGGTGGAGAAGGCACAAGAAGTTAAGGACATTAGTTTCAGACATTACCGACTCAGAAAAACCCAATTCACCCAATCTACCTAATCTGGGCAATAAGTAAGCACCAAATTAGAGCAGTCGCCTCTTTAGCGGAATTTTTCTTCGAAGATAGGATCTCTGCTCTCTTTAATGGAAATAAAAGGCAAGGTAAAATCTCTTGGCTTTGGTTCTTACTTAGCTACTTAAGTTGACAAGCAAGCCTCAATAAACGAAAATTAAATTAGAATAATATGAGGGCTGCCGATCTCTCTCAGAACCCTATTATTGAAGAGTGTCGAAAAAGTATAAACCCTCCTTACACCCGTAAGGATTTTTTAACCATTGCCGTCACAGTATTTATTCTCCTTGCTATACCAATTACTGTTGTTTCAATCCTTACAATGCGTGAGCCGCGGGGAAGAGCTGCCCAAAGTACTGCTACAGGCGTGGATTGGGTTTCAGGTACGGATTTAATCAAAGGAGGCAAAATAGAACCGCCTCGCGAGATATTAGAAGTGAATTTTTCTTACAAAGAAAGTGGTTCTCCCGTAATTAAACTTGGGAAAGTTACAACGAAGCAAGGCTATGCTCCAAAATACAACACCAAAGAAAAAAATAGTTATACCTTACAAATTTTAGATAAGAACAACAAAACCATTACCAAACAAAAATTTTCAATACCGAAAAATCTAGAAGGTGCCCCACCGCTCAAAAAAGGAGAAAAAAAATCCCCACCGCCAAAAGTAAAAAATATGAATTTTACTATTACCGTAGTGCAGCCAGCAGATGCCAAAGAGTTACAGATTGTAGACCAAGCTGGAAAAATTATCGAAAAAAAGCAGCTAGCGGGAACGCAGAAGATAAATAATAAACCAAATTTTCACAGCATCAAAGGCAATGAATTTTTTAAAAAGAAAAAAACCTCCTTTTGGCAAAAGGGTTTAGAAAAAATCGCTTCTTTATTTAAACCAAAGGCAGCACTTGCTCAGGTTCCTGATAAAACGCTGGATATTGTATTTATCGGGGATAAGTATACAGCTGGAGATCTTACAACCTTTCATAATGATGTGACTAATGTCTCAGCAAAGCTTTTAAATTATGAGCCATTTAAGAGTCGCAGCTCACAAATCGCTTTCAACTATGTAGATAACACAGCAGATCTTGGTTGCGCTCATGATAAAACAGATCCAACTCTTATTACCTGCAACTGGGACACCGTCTGGCAAAAGGTTGATGACGCTGCCGTTCCTTATGACAATGTTTATATTCTAGTCAAGGATTCTGTGGTTGGTGGAACAGCCCTGCTTTATCAGCCTTTAGAAGGAGGGCAAATAGCAGTTGGTTACAATGGCACATTAGCACCGATGGTTTTTGTTCACGAGTTTGGGCACTCTTTTGCCGGTTTGCTGGACGAATATAATGAATATAGTGATGACTATCCGCTTACCGATACTAGTTATGCAAACTGCTATGCTGGCTTACCGCCTTCAACGCCAAATGGGGTGTGGAACAACTTAGTCGGTTCAAATGATTATGTTAAAGGTTGCTATTTTTCAAATTTCTATAGACCATCATCCGACGATATAATGATGGGGGGAGAGGGTGGAAATGAGTATTTTAACTCTATTTCTCAATATTATATTAACGTCCTGATAAATTTGGTGGCAGATACTTATAGTGATAGTACTAATCCTAGTGTTTCCATTGTTTCTCCAACACATGGTAGTACTGTTTCAGGAACAGTTCCAATACAAGTAAGTGCATCGGATAATAAAAGTGTAGCTTGGGTTCAACTATGGATAGACAGCTCATTTTTTCAAACATCTTATGTGTCGCCGTTTCCTTTTAGTTTGAATACACAACTCCTGGCAAATGGAACACATACCCTTCAGTTTAAAGCTTACGATGCAGCTGGTAACATTGGTTCTTCAGCAGCAACTGCTATAATAGTAAACAATTCTACTGATAACATTTTTCCAACAAACGTTTCAATAACCTCCCCAGCAAACGGCGCTTCTGTATCAGGAAAAACAGTATTAACCGCCACTGCCTCAGATAATATGGGTGTGGCTAAGATGGAATTTTATGACGGTACGACAAAAATTGGGCAGGATTTGTTTTCTCCATTCGAAGTTTATTGGCAATCCAATAAAGCGGCAAATGGAACCCATCAATTAACTGCAAAAGCTTACGATGCAGCTGGAAATGTGACCACATCCTCTGCTGTTTCGGTCACGGTTAACAATACAGATACCCAAGCACCAACGACACCGGCTAATTTGTCTCAGATAGGCGGTACTTACTTCTGGGTAGAATTGGAGTGGAATTACAGTAGTGATAATGTTGGGGTAGTAGGATATTGGGTACTCCGAAACGGCCTACGGTTAGAGGCGACAGATGGATTGGCCTACTACGAAGATTATTTTGTTAAACCATCGACAACTTATGTTTATCAGATAATTGCCTTTGATGCCGCTGGAAATGAATCATATGCCTCGAATTCCTTATCTGTTACAACACCAGCAATAGATACTCAAGATCCTGTTGTTACAATTTCTAGCCCTACCGGTGGTTCTATAGTTTCAAACACTGTTAGTATAACTGCAAACGCAACTGATGCAGTTAGTGGCATTTATGAAATTGCTATCTTTGTCGATAGAGTCTTGGAATCAGGTTCTTACACAGTCCCATACACATATTCGTGGGATACCTCGACATATGCTAACGGTTCTCACACGATAGTTGTCGCGGCTTTGGATAACTCTTATAATATGGGCTCTGCGACTGTAACAGTTACAGTACACAACACATCCCCACCAAATGTTGATCTTAAGGTCAACGGTTATGACGGCCCGCTTACAGTCGCATACAATAGTTATGCAACCATCAGTTGGAGTAGTCACTACGCAACAAGTTGTACAGCCTCTGGTTCTTGGACTGGCACCAAGGATACAAGCGGTTACGAGTCACTAGGCTATTTAACTAGTTCAAAAACCTATACTATTACTTGTAGCGGTGACACTAATCCGACAGCTGCTGATACGGTGGTCGTGAACGTTTCCCCACCGAGAAAAACTGGAGATTTAAATGGGGATGGGGTGGTAAACATTCGAGATTTTGGTATTTTCCTGGGAAAGTGGAATACGAGTGATGCGACGGCTGATTTTAATCACGACGGCATTGTAAATATTCGTGATTTTGGTATATTCTTAGGAAAGTGGGGTACCTAATGAAAAAAATACTGTTTAGCTTAGTTATTAGTATGTTGGTTATCGATGTGGGTTGTATTCTACCCAGAGATGTTTCCGCTGGTGGAAGCTTTTATCTCTCCCCGGCAAGTAAAACCGTTCCTCAGGGAACAACGTTTTCAGTTGCCGTTCGGGTTTCTAGCACTGACCCGATCAATTCAGCGTCGGCATATTTATCTTACCCAGCCAATAAATTTGATTTTGTTAGTATTAGTACCTCTGGCAGCGCCTTTGATATGCAAGTGGAAAATGTCGGTGGCGGTGGTCAAGTAAAGATAAGTAGAGGATTGGCTGGATCGGTTACTGGCGATAAATTGATTGCAACCGTTACTTTTAGAGGAAAATTAAGTTCTGGTTCTGCACCGATAACTTTTGCCGCTGGGACCACAGCCTCCAATGCCAACGGGGATGTTGTGGTCAGTGGATCAACCGGCGGTACTTACACATTTGCCCCACCACCACCTCCACCGCCACCTGCGGATACAACTGCACCAAAAATTAGTGACGTTAAAGTTACAGCGACTGCTTTTAAAGGCGCTACAATTGAGTGGAAGACCGATGAAGCAGCCAGTTCAATTGTTGAGTATGGTTTAAATAATAAATACGGTCTTTCGGCGGAAAGCTCTGGGTTGACCACCGCTCACAAGGTAGTCTTTACCTCAGAACTCTTGTTACCTGGTGAGGTTTATCATTTCCGGGTAAAAAGTTCTGATACCGCTGGTAATATGGCGGTTGGTCAGGACGCGACTTTCAAAGCTCTAGGTATTCCGTTCAAAGTGAAAGTGATAGGTTCAAACAACAAGCCGGTTAAGGGGGCAAAGGTCACTTTGGCTTCTGCTCCGGTTACAGTGACAACGGATAAAAATGGAATCGCTAGTTTTTCTAACGTGTCGCCGGGGAAACATCTAGTTTCAGTAGATGTCAGCGGCAGAATCCAGAATTTTCCGATTGAGGTAAAAGACGCAACTAGTAAAGAAATAGCAGCCGGAAAGATTAATACCCAAACTTTCGATGCGAAAATTCTCGAGTCGGTTAGTAGTCAGGTTATCATGTTCCTGACGGCTATCGTGGTGGGATTAATGGTGCTAGCAGTTGGTGTCGGTTTACTTTGGTGGAGGAGACAGAAGAAGCTAAATACACTGGTTTCGGACTCTATTAACTCAAAGTAACTCCTCAAAATATTTAGGTATTTGACTTTCCCATTAAATTTCTGATTAACTACAATAAGTCGGGTTTATTTTTTTATGGATAAAAAACTTATAATTGTTGAAAGCCCAACAAAAGCAAAAACTCTATCCAGATTTCTTGGTAGCGATTTTACTATCGAAGCCTCGATGGGTCATGTAAGAGATTTGCCAAAGTCGAAGATCGGAATCGATATTGATAACAATTTCGAGCCTTCCTATGTAATTCCACGTGATAAAAGAAAAACAGTTGAACGTTTGAGAGATCTGGCAAAAAAAGCAAAAGAAGTAATTTTGGCAACTGATCCTGATAGAGAAGGGGAGGCTATTGCCTGGCATATCCATGAGATGGCCGTAGATGGGAAAAATAAAGCAAAGCGGATAGTTTTCCATGAAATTACTAAAGAGGCCATCCTTGAGGCTCTGAAGAGCCCCAGAGCTATTAATTTAAAACTTGTAGACGCTCAAGTAGCCCGCCGCGTGTTGGACAGATTAGTCGGTTACAAACTCTCACCGCTTCTCTGGTTCAAAGTAAAAAAGGGTTTATCTGCCGGTAGAGTACAGTCAATTGCCCTTCGTTTAATAGTTGAGCGAGAACGAGAAATAGAAGCATTTAAACCAGATGAGTATTGGAGCATCGAAGCACTGCTTTTTCCTGTAACAGATAAAAACAAAGTTTTTGAGGCGAGTTTGGTTCAGAGAGAAGGAAAAAAGATTGCGATAGAAAATGGAAAACAGGCTGATGAAATTACCGAGGAATTGAACAAAAAAGATACTCAATGGTCCGTAGCGGAGTTAGAGCAAAAAGAGCTAAAAAAGCAACCTTACCCTCCATTTACTACCTCTACAATGACTCAAAATGCTGCGAATACTTTTGGTTTTTCAACTAAAAAAACAATGAAACTGGCTCAAGATCTTTATGAAGAGGGTCTTATTACTTATCATCGAACCGATTCTTTCAACCTTGCCTCCAGTGCAATAAATAGTGCTCGGGAGTTTATAAATAAAAACTTTGGGGTCAAGTTTCTTCCACCGCAAGGGAGAATCTACAAAACAAAAAGCAAAGTAGCGCAGGAAGCCCACGAGGCCATAAGACCTACTCGACTTGAAAATACCGCCGAAAATATTCAAATGCAGGCGGATCACAAAAAGCTTTACGATCTGATCTGGAAGCGCTTTTTGGCTTGCCAGATGAGTGAGGCGGTTTATGATCAAGTAACGTTGAACATAAACGCTGGTGTTTCAAATAAGCCAAGGAAATATCTATTTAGAGCGGTAGGTTCCTTAGTGAAATTCCCCGGCTGGCAAAAAGTTTATGGAGAAAAATATGTAGAGGACGGGGAGGAAAAAGCTATACCATCCCTGCCCGACGGCGAAAAATTAAACCTGGAGAAGATTATTCCAAACCAGCATTTCACAGAGCCACCGCCCCGCTACACAGAAGCTTCTTTGATAAAATCTTTGGAAGAGGACGGAATTGGCAGACCAAGTACATATGCACCGATAATCTCAACAATTATCGAGAGGCTTTATGTTGAACTAGTGGAGCGTAAACTCGTTCCAACGCCCCTTGGGATTGCTGTTAGTGAGTTCCTCGTTAAAAATTTTCCCAAAATTATCAACGTTGAGTTCACTGCTAAAATGGAAGATGAACTAGACCAAATTGCCGACGGGAAAATTAAATGGGTTCCTGTTATAAAAGAATTTTACGAGCCATTTGCTTCTCACTTGAATGATGTTTCTGAAGGGGCGGAGAGAGTAAAGATTGAGGTAGAAAAAGTTGATAAAAAATGTCCCGAAGGCCACCAAATGGTCGTTCGCTATGGCCGTTTCGGTAAGTTTTTAGCTTGTGAAAAATATCCCGAACACAAATATACAGAACCTTTTGAAACGGAAGAAGAGAAAAAGAAACTGGAAGAAGTGCAAAAACTAGGTTTGAAATGCCCGAAATGCGGCTCTGACATTGTCGTCCGTAAAACCCGCCGCGGCCGAATTTTCTACGGCTGTTCCTCTTATCCAAAATGCAAATGGGCCAGTTGGACTATTCCAACAACCAACTAAATTTAGAAAAAGTTGAGCGGCCTTGCTTCTTTTGCGCATTCCATGCGAAGCAAGGCCGCTTAAGGGTACTGGCCAGGTTGACCAACTGTCATTAATTTCCCTCCTTAGGGTCCCACCATGCTCTTACCGTCTCGTTGATTACCTTGTCGGGAAGGCTTCCTTCCCTTTTTATCCGCTGGACCAATTTAAGGATTCGCTTACGCTTCTCCTCTTTTGGCCCCCTTGGATCGATTTGTGTCAGATTTGCGACCTCCTCTTCGATTCTGTCCAGTTCTGACTGAAGTTCCTCGGCGCTTTTTGGCGTCGCCACACAAGTAACCAAGCTCTCCTCCCTTCCAGAAGGCCAGCCCGGCCAGTTGACACCTTTTTAGCATACTTAGACAAATTCCGCAACAAGCGAGGGGCTGTTTTTGATACAATTAAATTATGGAACTGCTCATGTTCGTCGTTTTGCTTTTAATTATTGCCTTTTTTGCTGCTGCTGAAACCGCAATTTTTTCAGTTAGTAAATTTAAACTCCATTCTCTCATTCGCGAAAGGCGAGCTGGCGTAGTGGCCCTTGCCAAATTAAAAAGTAACCCAAATAGGCTTTTGGCGACAATTTTGATTGGAGTCAATTCCGCTACGATTTTTACGGCTTCTTTTGCAACTGTTATAGCGGCTAAGGCTTTCGGTTCACTTGGAGTGGGGTTAGTTACCGGACTAGTAACTATTGTAATTATTGTTTTTGGCGAGTCACTACCAAAAAGCTTAGCTGCTCACAATTCGGTTGGGGTAGCTCTTTTTTGTGCAAAACCGCTGGAAGTGATCACCTGGGTTCTTTATCCGGCTGTCTTGGTTTTAGAGACTTTCACCAGTTTTTTTACCCATATGTTTTCGGGCAGTTCTCAATCTGGAGTGACGGAAGAAGAATTAAAAAGCGTAATTGCTATTAGCAAAGAAAGCGGAGTGCTTGCTGGTGATACAGCTCAAATGATGGAAAACGTGATCGAGTTTGAGGATGTAAAAGTGAATGAAGTTATGACGCCGGAAATTTCCGTCGTTTATTTGGACGGAAACAAAAGCTTACAAGATGTAATGAATGTAATTAATAAAACTGAATACTCCAGATTTCCTGTTTATATCAGGGACGTCGAAAATATAATTGGGGTGTTTGATACCGATTCAGTTCTTCGCGAAGTAAAGAAAAAAGGCTGGCGAGTGAAAGTGAAAGAATTGATTTCCCCACCCTTCATAATTCCAGAAGGGAAGAAATTGGCAGAACTTCTTGCAGAATTTTCCAAGCAGAAAATTAAATTCGCCCTTGTTGTGGATGAGCATGGAAGTTTTGTTGGGGTTGTTTCCCTGGATGATATTTTGGAGGAGATAGTAGGTGATATTTTTGATAAAAGTTTGGCGATTAGTAGGTTGGTAAAACCAGTCAGAGGTGGCGTAGAGGTGAAAGGTTCAGTTCATGTTTCTGATCTCGAAAAGCTGCTTCACGTGTCGCTTAAAGGCGATGGTTTTACTACTTTGGCCGGATTGATTGAGAACAATCTTGGTCGGATCCCACAGGAAGGTGAAAAAGTAAAGCTTAAGCATTTTGAGATAGAGATTGAAGACGCAGATCCTCGCACTATTAATCGGGTGAAACTATATAGATTACCCACTGTTTGAAGTATAGACAAGCTTGACTTTAGTCCTATAGTATGGTATAATTAAAGCTTCTCAAAAAAAATTCCATCCACACCTCGTAAACTCGTTCCCAAAGAACTGGTTTAGGAGGAGAGTTGAGATCCGTATGAGCCTCGACTCTTACTAAAACTAAGGAGTAGGCCGATGACTTACATATCGATGGGTATCGCATTAGGCTTGATAGTGTTCGCATGCTGGGTTGCCTATAACCCTGTCATGCAGCACGTCGGCCATGTCCTTTCAACGCCGCTCTGGTAGAGCGCTGGCAAGGACGAAGAGGGGGGCTGCGCAACAAGAGACAAGTTCTCAGCGCAGCCCTTTTCATTTTCAAAACCATGTTAATATTTAAACAATCAATCAACCCCTTGCATTGCTGTTATATAATGTTTTAAGATTTAAGTGAGGGAGCTGATCGGTCAAAGAAGGTGGGAGAGGACACTTCCAAAGATCTTTCCAGGAGCAGCTCAAAGGCCGCTCGGAAGAGGCTAACCGAAGGAAGAACCAGTTAATCCCGACGATTCAACACTAAGTAAAGACCGACAGCTACCAATTTTAGCCGGACGGAGTTCTTACAACGTATGGAGGAGATCGTGGAGAAGAAGATCTACGTGCCGCCTTAGAGGTACCTGACCAACACTGCCAACTCAACTGAGAAGGCACATTTGAATGCTTTAGGGTTCCATCATGTATGGTTAGGTCTATGACTCCAGCTTAAAGCGGACGAGACCTAGGCATCCTTGCCACCCAAGCCCAAGTTGGTCAGGAAAACCGGAAGACGAGATGAGATCGCCCGAGTCGTTTCAGCTTAAGAAACTGCGACGTCTCGGGCCTCTCCTAAGTCATTCTTATTGTTTTCGAAGGATGGTTTAGGAGAGTTTTTGTTTTACAAGAGCCACTCAAAACTCCCTTTTCAGGGATTGTCAACTTCCTATAGCAGTGTTATTCTAAATTCTCAACGAGGGTTTATGATTTTATCCGATCAAGATATCCGCAAGTATTTGAAAAGTGGAAAAATAAAGATTAGGCCAAAACCAGATTTAGCAAAACAACTTGGTCCGTGTACAATAGATTTTTATCTAGGCAACACTTTTAGACTTTTTGACTATTCAAGATACCCTTATATTGATCCGAAAGATCCCAACCTTTCAGCTGAGGTAATGAAAGAAATTAAAATCCCATCTAATGAGCAGTTTATTATGAGGCCAGGAGAATTTGTTTTGGCCACAACCGTTGAGGAGTTAGAACTTGCAAACGATGTCCTCGCTCGCCTAGAAGGAAGAAGTTCCTTGGGACGTCTTGGAATTATAGTTCATTCAACAGCCGCCCGATTTGATCCGGGTTGGGTAGGAAAACCGGTAATGGAGCTAGGAAACATTGGAGTAATGCCAGTTGCTTTGTATCCGGGAATGAAGATCTGCTCCTTTACTTTTGAAACTCTCTCTTCTCCGGTTGCTATTTCTTACACGCAGAGAAAAAGTTCTAAATACGCCGGACAAAAAGCGCCCGATTCTTCAAGACTTTTTCAAGAGTTTACAATTAAAAATAAAAAAAAGGAGTAAATTTATGGTTCTATCTAGAGAGACAATTAAAAAACTAATATCCGAGGGAAAAATAAAAATCGACCCATACGATGAATCGCAGGTTGGGGCCGTCAGTGTGGATCTTCGTCTTGGAGATCAAGCTCTCAACCCCGATAACGGAAAAGAAATAAATTTGCAAGATTATCACCTTTCACTTGATGAGTTTTTGCTCGCCAATCCAATCGAGACAATCACGTTGCCTCCCAATTTGGTGGCAAGGATCATTCCTCGCTCGAGTTTTGCCCGTCTTGGAATCCTAGTTACTTTTGATGCTGATCTCCTCCCACCGAATTATTCAGGAAAACCGATTTTAACGATGAAGAATCTTTCGAAAAAGCCTGTGTTACTTCGGTCTGGGTTGGCAATTTGCCAGCTTTTGTTCGAAGAAGTAGATACCCCTGTTTCTGGTTACAAGTCACGTTACACCCACACTAAACCAGAGCCAAGCAAATTGGAGGAAGTTACTTAATGGCTCTTGGCGTCGATCGAATTAAAAAATTGATCAAGGAAATAAATCTGGTCGAGGATTTGGGACAGCGGGATTTAGAAAATCCCGAAGGGGCAGGTTTGGATCTGCGGCTTGGGGAAATTTTCAAAATTGAGGGAGAAACTTTTCTCGGCGAAGAAAAAAGAAAAACAGTAAGCCACATTTCCGTTGCAAAGTATGATCCAAAAAAGAAAACTTCTTTTACAGTTAAACCCGGCGAATTCTATCTGGTCCAGACAGTGGAAAATGTTAACCTACCGGATTACTTAGTTGCAACTATGCATCCAAGGTCCACCCTTCTGCGCTCAGGTGTGTGGTTATTGACTACTCAAATTGCCCCAGGCTATAGGGGACCTTTGAATGTCGGCCTAAAAAATATGGGAAACGCGGATTTTACTGTGGAACTTGGGGCCAGAATACTACATATTATATTTTGGGAAGTAAGTGGCAAAGGAGCGCTGTATCGAGGGCAGTGGCAAGGTGGTCGAGTGACGACGGAGAAAGAAGAGAAACAAGTTTAAATTTATGAGTAAAGAAAGACATCCCGAATACCAGTATTTAGATCTTATCAAAGATATTTTGGAGAATGGTTCTGATACAAAGGAATTTAATTCCGGTATCACCCTGCGAGGTGTTTTCGGCCGCCAGATTAGGTTTGATTTATCCAAAGGGTTTCCTCTATTAACTACTAAAAAAGTCTTCGTTCGCGGTATCATTCACGAACTTTTGTGGTTTTTGAATGGCGACTCCAATGTCAAATACCTTGTTGATAACGATGTTCATATTTGGGATGAATGGGCTTACAAAGGTTACAAAAAAGAGATGGAAGTGGGAAAAGTGCCAAATATAAGCCAGGAGGAGTTTATTCAAAAGATTAAGGAAGAACCTAAATTTGCAAAAAAATGGGGAGAGCTTGGCCCAATCTACGGAGCGCAATGGCGGAGATGGAAAGCAAGCGACGGAAGGGAAATCGACCAGATTGCTTGGGCGATAGACAAGTTAAAGAAAACACCAACCAGAAAACATATTGTTATTTCGGCTTGGAATCCTGAATATATTTATGAGATGGCCGCTCCAGGCAAGTCAATGGTTCTGCCGCCCTGTCACACTTTTTTTCATCTCAACGTTAAAGACGGTAAACTTTCTCTGCATCTCTACCAACGCAGCTCCGACTTCTTTTTAGGGGTGCCGTTTAACATTGCTAGCTACGCCTTGCTTACAATGATGTTTGCTCAAGTGACTGGGTTTAAAGTGGGTGAGTTTGTCCACACTTTTGGGGATGTTCACATTTACTCTAATCACTTTGACCAAGTTAAGGAGCAAATGAAACGGAAGCCGCGACCTTTTCCAACTATGAAACTAAATCCAAAGGTAAAAGATATTGATGGTTTCAAATACGAAGACTTCACTCTCGACGGTTATGACCCCCACCCGCCAATAAAAGGAGATATTACTGTTGTCGGCGGATTCTAAATTCTATGAAAAAGCCAAAAATTAGCATTATTGCTGCGGTAGCCGAAAACAAAGCTATTGGTAAAGACAATAAACTGCTGTGGCATATTTCGGAAGATATGCAGCGGTTTAAAAAAATTACCAGTGGCCACCCTGTGATAATGGGTCAGAAAACTTTTGAATCTCTTGGTAAACCACTGCCAAATCGAACTAATATTGTGTTAACTTTAGACAAATCTTACCAGGCTTCTGGTTGCGTCGTTGCCCATTCACTAGAAGAGGCAATAAAAATAGCGAGCCAAAAAAATAGCGGTGAAATTTTCTTTATTGGTGGAGGTCAGGTTTACAATCAAGCGATAAAATTCGCCGATAAGCTTTACCTGACTTTAGTTGAAGGTGACTATGATGCCGATACTTTTTTTCCAGATTACTCCGATTTTAAAAAAGTAGTTTTTGAGCAGCCCAGCGAATCAGAAGGTTATAAATATAAATTTCTCGAGCTAGGACGCAAATAATTTCCCCAAATATAATACACGCTTGTTGGCTATTATTTACTTAAATAGCAATCATTTTTGACCACTTCCCAAAGAAAACAACCTTGTGAAATAGTTAGTAAAGAGGGAACCATTCGTCTTTTTCCAAACTGATAACACATGGATTAAGGAGAGGAAAATGATCGGTCAACTACTTAGAAGCAGGGGTTGTATCAGCGCGCCCATTGGTGCAGTCAGAGGTCCCATCTTTGGAGCAGATTGGGAATGGGTTCGCTTCCATCGGGATTTGGGCGCCTCTTTGAAGGACTGTGGTCAACTGTCCAGCGCTGAGGGTACTCTTTGCGAAGTGCTGGTTCAAGGATTAGAGCCGTTCAGTATGGTGGTGCCGGCAAGGAATGGCTTTGGTCTGAAAGAGACGCTGGAGCTTTTGGATAAAAGCGGGGTTTGAGGGATTAGATGAGGCAGCGGAGGTCACAAATACGACATAAAGGGTCACTTTTGCTTTTGCAACGGCGACCCTTGCTTTTTCTCATTCAAGTTTGCTATCATTGTGCGAGTTCTTATGGCAAAACTACCGACAATGGAAGAATTACTCGAAGCCGGAGTTCATTTCGGTCACCAATCAAAGCGGTGGAACCCAAAAATGAGTCCGTATATTTTTAGCCAGCAATCTGGTATTCATATCATAGATTTGGAAAAAACTGAAAAACAGCTAAAATCTGCTACTGAATTTATTAAAGAAACCGCTAGTCGCGGCGGGGTTGTTTTATTTCTTTCAACCAAAAGGCAATTAGCCGAGATTGTGGAAGGATCAGCAAAAGAAGCTGGGGCAATGTATTTGACTCAGCGCTGGATTGGTGGGCTATTTACCAATTTTGATTCGGTCAAGAAAACAATTGAAAAACTTGGGAATCTAGAAGAAGAATTGAAAACCGCCGAAGGTCGTTACACAAAGAAAGAACAGCTTCTAATGCAGAGGGATATTGATAAACTAACGCGAGTTTTAGGCGGCATAAGAGACTTGAATAAACTTCCTGATGGCCTTTTTATTATTGATGCCAAAAGAGAAGATAATGCTGTTCGCGAAGCAAATAAGATGAATATTCCAACAGTTGCCTTAGTTGATACGAATGGCGATCCGACAAAAATTAACTATCCCATTGCTGCCAACGACGATTCTGTAAAATCAGTTACCTTGCTCGTTAAAACGATAGCCGATTTTTATAAAGAAGGTAGAAACCTTTATGAAAAGAAAGAAAAGGTTGTAGAAGCAGAGAGAGTAAAAGAGGAAGCAAAAGTATGAAAGAAGTCTCAGCAGTAGAAGTAAAAACATTGAGAGAAGAAACAGGCGCTCCAGTAATGGAAGTGCGTCGGGCATTGATGGAAACTGGCGGTAACTTCAAAGAGGCAAAAGAAATTTTGAAACAAAAGGGGCTTGAAAAAGTTGAAAAGCGCGCAGAGCGAGAAACAGCTCAAGGCTTGATAGAAACTTATGTTCACTCTGGTGGCAATATCGGTTCTATGGTTCATCTGGCTTGTGAGACAGATTTTGTGGCAAGGACAGATGAATTCAAAAAACTCGCTACAGAACTTGCAATGCAAGTCGCTGCAATGGATCCGCAGAGTGTTGAAGAACTTCTTGATCAGGAATATATCCGAGACCCTGGCAAAAAAGTAAGGGATCTAGTTGCTGAAGTAATCGCTAAAACTGGAGAGAACATTCAAGTCAAGAGAATATCTCGCTTTTCGCTCTCAGATCAATTAAAATAATTTTGATGGATTTGGACCATTTGTTAAAAGAAACAAAAGAACGTATGCAGAAAGCCTTGGAGCATCTGCGTGGAGAGCTTGCAGGTGTTCGTACTGGTAGAGCAAACCCTTCTCTTTTGGAAGAAATCAAAGTTGATGCTTACGGGACGAAAATGAATCTTCGCGATTTAGCCTCAATTAATGCTCCCGAACCTCGTCTTCTTGTAGTCCAAATTTGGGATCGGAATAATCTATTATTAGTTGAAAAAGCAATACAGGATGCTAATCTTGGTTTGAATCCTACTACCGAAGGTAATTTAATTAGAGTTGCGATTCCTTCGCTCAACGAGGAAAGAAGAAAAGAGATGATTAAGCTTGTGAATGAACGAACCGAAAGTGCTAGAGTTGCGATTCGTCAAATTCGCAGAGAAACAATTGAGGAAATTGAAAAGCTAGAAAAAGCTAAGAAAATTTCAGAAGACGAGAAGTTTCGAAAAGATCAAGAAGTGCAAAAAGTTACGGAAAATTTCTCTTCCCAGCTAGAACAAATAGCAAAAAGCAAAGAAGCCGAAATTCTCCAAATATAATATATGAATTTTATTTTGTTTCTGCATATAGTCTACGTGATTTTGTTTATTATCCTGCTACTTATTATAGGAGATTTTCTACTCAGTCTAATAATTTTAGCCCACGAAGCCGGACACTTTTTTGCATCAAGATGGCTCGGTGTGAAAGTAGAAGAATTTGGTTTGGGTTTTCCTCCAAGGCTTTTCGCAAGAAAGTGGGGGGAAACGATCTTTTCAATAAATAAAGTACCCTTCGGTGGCTTTGTTAGGCCGTTGGGAGAGGAAGGTAAAGTTAAAGACAAAAGAGCCTTTTCTTCCAAGGGACCATGGGCACAAAGTGCTATTTTAGTGGCGGGAGTGGTAATGAACTTTATTGTCGCCTTTGTTTTGTTTACCGCCGTTTTGTCTTTTAACCACTTTCAATTCGAGGCCCCGACCGTTGTTCCCACTAGTGGCACTTCCTTAAATTTGAAATTTCCTTTTGGTTCGCAATCAGAGCCAGTTCTAATTAACGAAGTTGATCCAAAATCTCCAGCAGAAGAAGCCAAAATTGCTCCTCCAGATGAGGTCCTTTCGATCAATGGAAAAAAGGTCGAATCAGTAGAAGCACTTCAGAAAACTGTTGACCAAAACAAAGGAAAAGAAATAACCTTACTTGTCCGTTCATTTACCAGTGGTGAAACAAAGACAGTTGCTCTAGTACCCAGAATTAACCCGCCAAAAGGTCAGGGCCCTCTGGGCGTAGGTTTAGACTCCTTTTTTGTAATTAAATACTCTTCAATCTCCGATAAAATATTCGTTGGGCCTCTTCATTCAATTAACATGATTTATCTTCAATGGGTGGCTATCCGAAGTTTAGTATCGCAATCGATAGGAACCCATTCTGTAACTCCTGTTTCAAATGCAGTTAGTGGACCGATTGGAATTGCTGGGCAGTTGGGTAGTTTTATTGGACAAGCTGGAGCCGCATCCGCCTGGACGATAGTAATGCTTGTTGGGCTAATTAGTTTAATGCTGGGTTTAGTAAACCTACTTCCAATCCCCATAGCTGATGGAGGAAGACTTGTTTTTACTCTTTTGGAAGGCGTTTTTCGGATTAAAGTTAATGAAAATGTTCAAAGATGGATCAATGCCATTAGTCTTTATCTACTGGTTATTATTTTTATTTTGGTCACTATTAACGATATATCAAAGTATCCTTCCTACTTTCGTAGTTTCTTTAAATAATTTTACATTTCTTCTTGCCAAGTAGCATGCTTTGTTATATAAATATTGAAAGTATGCGTTACTCTAAATTATTTGGAAAAACTTTGAGGGAAGTACCGAGGGATGCGGAAAGCACTTCCCACAAACTCCTAGCAAAAGCTGGTTTTATTGATCAATTAGCCGCTGGAATTTACACCTTCCTGCCTCTTGGCTGGAGAGTTCATTCAAAAATCGAAAATATTATTCGCGAGGAAATGAATGCACTTGGAGCATCCGAATTTTCAATGCCGGTTCTTTCCCCAAAAAATTTGTGGGTTGAGTCCGGCCGGTGGGAAACTATGGACCCGCCGCTATTTACAGTGCGCGACCGCCACGACAAAGAATATGCTCTTGGTCCAACTCATGAAGAAGTAATCACAGACCTTGCCCGCAGATTCATAAAAAGCTACAAGGATTTACCGACTGCCGCGTACCAAATTCAAGATAAGTTTCGCAATGAACAGCGTTCGACAGGTGGACTATTGCGAACACGTGAATTTTTTATGAAAGATCTCTATTCGTTTCACGTAACGAAAGATGATTTTGACTCCTATTTCAAAAAAGCAATTGCTGCTTATGAAAAAATATTTGCGAGATTTGGGTTGAAGGTATTAGTCACATTGGCACCAGGTGGGGCTATTGGGGGAGATGTGACTTATGAATTTCAGGTCCCGGCCCCCGTTGGGGAAGACACAGTATCTTTTTGTGCTTGTGGTTTTGCCATCAATGAACAATATATGGCGGAAAAGAGAGTAAAGGAGGCGTGTCCAGATTGCGGAAAGAAGCTTGAAAAAACAAACGCTATTGAGGCCGGGCAAGTCTTTTCTCTGGGGACTAAATATTCTAAATCGATGGGGGCTGCTTTTGTTGACCACGACGGGAAAGAAAAGCCAATGATAATGGGGTGTTATGGAATTGGGATTGGGCGAGCAATGGGGGCGATTGCGGAGGTTTGTAATGATGAAAAGGGGTTAATTTGGCCCGAAGAAGTCGCGCCGTACAAAATTCACTTAGTTTCCATTGGAACAAATGACGCCATTGTTAAACAATCAGACGAAATTTACGATAAATTGACTAAAAAAAGCGAAGAGGTTTTGTTTGATGATCGAGAAGAAAGTCCTGGTGTGAAACTTGCTGATGCAGACCTGATTGGAATCCCAGAGCGTTTCGTCGTCTCAGAAAAAACACTAAAAGAAGATTGCCTGGAAGTTAAAAAAAGAAACGAAAAGGAAACAAAGTTAGTCAAAATTTCTGCTCTTTAAAGAGTCAACGCCGGCGGCTTGTTCGTTTAGAGCTACCGGCACCAGACCCCATCGCTTTCCGTCGATTTTCTACGCCCCTTTCCCTTCCTCTGCCGTCGATTCGCACTTTCTTAGGTCGTGCAGATCCAGGTTGTCGAGCGTTTTGTCGAGCGGCTCAAGTATGAGTAATCTTACGGCGGTGTACACTATGATTGGGTTGAGCACGACTAGGAACGTTACCGTTATTATTCCTCGTTGACTTATCATCTGTTCTCTTGTTCCTTTCTCGATCTCCTGCGCATATTTTAGCATAAAATCCAAAAAATTGTCAATTTACTCGCTTGGTCAATGCTTTTTACTGCGACTAGTGCTAAAATTGCCTAACTTATGGAAAAAATTTCTGGAAAGGGAAAGATAATTTTAGCTGTGGCGGCGCACCCGGATGATATTGATTTCAGTTCCTCTGGTACTATTGCAAAACTAGTAAAAGAAGGCGCGAGTGCATTTCTTTTAATCTTAACAAACGGGAATAAAGGCAGTTCAGATCCAAAAATGACAAGAGAAACTCTTGCTCTGATTCGTCAAAAGGAACAGGAAAAGGCGGCTAAAATAGTTGGGTATAAAAAAGTTTTCTTTGCAGGTTTTGAAGACACAGAGCTACTTGCAGATTTACGTGTGAAAGAAATAATCGTAAGGTACATTCGAAAGCTTCGACCAGACATTGTTTTTTCGCTTGACCCTTCCAATTACTACTTTGGCGAAAGGGGATTTGTAAATCACACAGACCACCGGGAAGCGGGAATTGCCACTCTTGACTCTGTTTTTCCACTGGCCCGTGATAGACTGACTTTCCAGCATTTGGAGGAAGTAGGTTTAAAACCTCACAAGGTTAAAACTTTATTCCTTGTAAATTTTGAAAACGCGAATACTTTCTTTGATATTAGCGAAACTATTGGAATTAAGAAGAAAGCAATTAGCGCCCACAAAAGCCAGATAAGTAAGGATTTTATTGATCGCCTCATTGGGTGGAGCAGGGAAGCTGGAAAAAAAGCAGGCTGCGAGTATGCAGAAGGCTTTTTAAAACTCGATCTTCCTAACTAATTATATATAAATGTACACTACTGGAGTGTACATTTAAGTTTAATTTTTTGATCGAGAAACTAAAAAGTGATACAATCCTAGAAAACCGAAAGGAGGAGGGAGATGTTATTCCTGGCTGGAACAATAAGCACCCCTGGGCAATATTTTATTGGACTCTTAGCCTTTGGAGGTCTTTATGCCTTAACTTTATGGCTATCAAGGCCAGTTAATTGAAGTTCGGGTTTGAGGGCGAAGAACGAGGACTTGCGGGGGTCTTCGTTCTAGCCGTTTGGGGTGCAGGTTTGGTATGGACGTCCTTTCCTGCACCTCTTCTAATTTGCCCGCCTCGACCTAAGTGATAAAATCCCAAACCATAACTATTTCATAAGTAGGAGGAACGGATGATGGAAGACAAGAACGCTTTATTCAAGTTAATGTGCTGGTTGGGAACACCAGTTAAGGCAAGGCTCTTGATCGAGTTGTACGAAAGCGATCGGGAGCTGGGTGAAGACTGGCTTGTGTTTAAGATCAGAGAGTTTCTTCGCAGCGGTACGAACAAAATCAGTATCGCAGTGGAGAGCTTGTCATTACGTCGGGGAGAATTAGTGGATTGGTCGAAGAAAGACAGGCAAGTGTTTTATTGTCTAACGCCCTTGGGTAAAGAGGTGTGCAAGGAACTTGAGGTACTTGTCGAGGGTTTGGCGAAAGAGCACCCGGGTCTTTTTTCCTCCATCGACGAGTGTCTAGGGCCTTACATCCGGCCCGTTGGTTGGGAGGCGCGCGAGCTAGTCGAATCTTAGTCATAGCGCAGGGATGGGCCAGAACATGTTCTAATCGAAGAGCCTGACCCATGAAGGAGCGTTCTTTTCCGAGCGCTCCTTTCCTATTTTATTTGCCCGTTTTGTTCCCAAGTGATAATATTTAGCCATGAAAATCGACAAGCAAGACCACAGGATCTTGGTGCTTTGGGCCACAGACTGTGCCGAGCATGTACTTCCATACTTCGAAAAAGAATACCCAGAGGATGAGAGGCCCAGGAAAGCTATTGAAGCAGGACGCTCTTGGGTGTGTGATGAGATACCATTTAGCGAGGTTCGTGCTGCCGCACTTGCCACCCACGCTGCCGCTCGCGACGCTTGGGATCCCGCTGCCCGTGCTGCCGCGCGCGCAGCAGGGCAGGCTGCCGGAACTGCCCATATTGCTGGCCACGCCCCTCATGCTGCCGACTACGCTGTCAAAGCAGCCGAAGCCGCAGGTGTTACAGGGGAACGGGAATGGCAATACAAGCACCTTCCGAAACATCTTCATTCAATCATTAGAAATTAAATTTGCCCGCCTCATTCCCAAGTGCTAGAATTTAGACAACAAAACTTCCTAACCTCCTATCCCATAGCCGGTTGATTCCAATTTTTATAATTGATATAATTCCTTGCATGAAAGGAGGGCTGAGATTTGTCTGATTCAGAGAAGAGTCGGATGTCGGTAGAGCTTAAAATAGTATTCGTAGGAATGCTTTTGCTAATCTACGCGCTGTTCCCACTTCCGGCCAACAATACGGTAGGTAGCTTCGGTACCGGGTTTCTTTCTCTGGCACTAATCCCCACTGCTCGGAAGATCAAGGGTAGTTTTATCGGTCTTGTTAGAAGTCCCGATGTGGCTACCATAATGGCTGCGGTTGGTTTATTCGGACTGTTTGTCATATTTCCGATCCTATTCATCCGTAACAACTAAATCGTGGGAGGAGGCAATGAGAAAGGTCGTTAAGGTCACGGGTGCGTTGTTACTCCAAATCGTCGCCCCTAATGAGGCGGAGCTTGGCGGGGCTCCTTCCTGGCAATTCCTTATGGAGGGAACAGGACATCGTTGGGATTCCTTGGTGGGACAGTATTTCCAGCCGGATATCTCTTGTTCTGGCCTTTGTAACCTCATCAAGGGGGAACTCGCTAGGAGACTTCCTCTTGGTATTGTCGAGGAATTCTGGCCAGAGTTCCAGCCGGAGATCGAAACCTTCTATATGGAGTATTCGAAAGCAAAGGACAACCTTGCCAATAGTAGCATATCTCCCCGACGGGCCGAGTCACAAACGTGATGCGAAGGCCCACCGAAAGTTAGGGGAGATCTCGCGCAAAGGAGAGAGATCAACCCTATCTTTTTAGCTCTTCCAGTCTTTCATCACTAATCCCAAAATGATGGGCGATTTCGTGTTGAACTGTGTCGGCTACAATTTCTTTAATTGATTCTGGATTTCCTTTTGAAAAGATCTCAATTGGATCGCGAAAAATCGTTATTTTATCTGGTAAAACAAAGCTGTATCCGGCTCCTCTGCGAGTTTTTGGTACACCTTGATAAAGACCGAGTAACAATCGGCCTTTTGACAAATCTTCGCTGGGCCAATCCTCCACCACAACTTCAACATTGTCCAGTTTTTCTTTGAAAAAATCTGGCAGCAAATCTAGTGAATCTTTGACCAGGTTCGAAAATTCTTTGTCTGTCACAAAATAAATTATACTCCAAACTTAATAATATATTAGTTGCTAAGGGACTTGATTTCGAATACGTTTAGAGGTAAAATGTCGGGCAATGTCGGAAAGAAAGGATTCAGAAAGTGGCAAGGAGGTCATGTAAATGCTGGTTGGTTATTTAGAAGCCTTGTGTCTAGGTTGCTCTCGACCAATGGGGATTGTCGAGGTAACCACTTCTGGACCTGGTCAGACTATGTCCCTTAAGCTCATGAATGCGGAAGGAGAAGTACAGGAGCTGCCAGACAAAGCTGAACTTCACTGCAAAACATGTCAGAACAGGGTTCTTCTGGAACGTATGAGTAGTGAAGAGATCGATCATGCAAGGAAGCTTTTCGAGAAAGCGACGTCTCCACTACCGGCAACTTAATGTCAAGGAGGGTTATACGACTCCCGCGCGTTTTTTTCGACGAGCGGGAGTTTTCTTTCGCCCCTTGTTTGTTGATCTTATTGAAAAATAGGACTATGTTTAAGTGTTTTAGAAGGGAGGTGATAAACATGATTCGCGGAATAGAAAGCATAACACTCTACAGTGAAAGTGCAAAAAAACTTGCCGATTTCTACAAGGAAAAGGTTGGTTTGAATGTTAGCCTAGAAGCTGAAATGGGTGAAGGTAGGGCGGTTTATGGGTTTACTTTAGGGGAAGTGACCTTGATGGTAATTGATGGTGAGAAAATCGAAGGTAAAGCCAAGGAGCCAGAACGATTTATCTTTAACTTCGAAGTCGATGATATCGAAAAGGAAGCGAAAAAGTTGGAAGAAGCAGGAGTTAAAAAGATAGAAGACATCCATCACATTGAAAGCTACGGTTATGTTGCGACCTTCGAAGATCTAGATGGAAATTACTTCCAACTGGTTCAAATAAGGCAAAGTTAGGAAGATAAAGCAAAGGTGTAAGAAGGTTGCTTTTAGTGGGCGAAAGGATTAAGATCTCTTGATGGAAAAATTTATCGATAACTTCGATAGACTCAGTAACAATGGTGATGATACTCGAACCATTGATCTACATGCACATACCTACTATTCTGATGGAGGACTCTCCCCAGCCGATCTTGTACAAAAAGCTAAAAATATTGGCCTTGCGGCAATTGGAATCGCAGATCATGACAGTGTTTCTGGTTTGCCAGAGGCCATTGCGGCTGGTAAAAAGTTTGGAATTGAAGTTGTTCCGGCAGTAGAAATTACAAGTTATCCAAATGAGAAAAAAGAATTTCATATTTTAGGCTACTTCTTAGATTGGAAAAATAAAACTTTCCAGAGCTTCCTAAAAGAGTCGCAAGAAAAAAGAGAAAAACAGACAGAAAAGGTAATTAAGTCCCTAAATGAACTCGGCTACCTGATAAATTTCGGCGATTTGAAAACTATGACGCACGGAACAATCGGAAAACCTCACATCGCCTGGCTTGTTATCAGCGATCAGGAAAACAAAAAGAAGCTGCAAGTCGAGTTTGGAGGCATCCCAACTACGAGCGATTTTATCCGAAAATATCTTATAACAGGCACCCCAGCGCATCATACTCGGGAGGCAATAAAACCAAAAGAAGCAATAGAGTTGATCCATAAATACGGCGGTTTAGCTATTTTATCGCACCCTTGTTGGGATTTGGTTAGTAAAGATGAAGATAGCGGGAAGCTCTCTTTTGAGGATAGTTACCTAGACGAATTTTTAGGGTATGGTTTAGATGGTATTGAAGTTTATTCCCATCGCGATAGCGAGGAAGATACAAGGCTTTGCGTCGCCCACTATGAAAAAATAGCTAAAGAAAAAGATCTTGCTGTAAGTGGGGGAAGTGATTATCATGGATTTGGTAGTGCTGGGAAGGAGCTAGGGTTTGCTGGGTTTTATTTGAAAATCCCTTATAAAGTTTTGGAAAATTTAAAAAAGGTTAAATATGGATAATTGTACTTTCTGTAAAATTATCGAAGGAAAAATTCCAGCAGAAATCGTTTACCAGGATGACGATCTTGTTGTTTTTCCGGATATTCGACCAAAAGCAAAAGTACATCTTTTAATTACACCAAGAGAACATATTGAAAGTTTCCTTGATTTAAAAGAAGGGCATGCAAAGTTGTTGACAAAAATAATAAAAGTGATACAACAATTAGTTAAAGACAAAAATTTAGAGGCCGCTTATAGAGTATTTGTAAACGGGGGTATTCATCAGGAGGTGCCGCATCTCCATTTTCATCTACTCGCAGACTAGATTGGGGGTGTTTTTTTACTTTAATATTACATGGCAATAGTTAGAGCAAATGAAGGCGAAAGTGTTGATTCTCTGATCAGAAAATTCAACAGAAAAGTGCAGCAAGAAGGAGTTCTTAAGGAACTGCGCAAACGCGAATTTTATGAAAAACCATCTGTTCATCGCAAGAGAGCAAAGGAAGCCCTTGAGCGCAAATTGAAGTATCAGGAAGAAGAATAAGATGAGTTGTAAAGTTGCTGCATATGTTGAACCTCATTATCCAATCAAAAAGTCCGTTTTGATAAATGCGGCGATTTCTGTGTTAGACGCCGAAAAAGTAAAAGGTAAAGTAACTTTTGCGATTTCTGTTATTGGGGACCGGAAGATGAGAGAGTTAAACAAAAAATACCGTAATCTTGACAAGACGACTGACGTACTCTCTTTTCCTTACTCTTTAGATAGTGGAAGACCAAAGGCTTTCGTTACACCACCATCAACATATCTGAATCTGGGGGATATTCTTATTTCTTATCCTCAGCTGATTGACAGAGCAGCAAAAGAAAATATGATGGTAGATGATATGGCGCGAATTTTGGTTATTCATGGAGTTTTGCATCTTCTCGGTTATGATCACGAAAAACCTCAAGACGCTAAGGAGATGGAAAATCTGGAAGATATAATTTTTCCTCAACTTCAAGGGAGTAAATAGTAGTAAGCGCGCGGAGAGATTCGCGCGCTTATGGTTTACGATTGCTCGTAGATGCCGTTCCTCAAGATCTCTCGGAATCCCCACTGCTCAAAAAACCTTTTGTTAGATTCGGTTTCGGCGATGAGGTAGACGTCGTCTATCCGTTCTTTCTGGGCGACTATTGAAAGATACACGGTCATTGCCTGACCGAAACCAAGATGACGGTAGGCTGGATCAGTTCTGATACTGTAAAGACCGCGCACTACGTTGCTGGTAACTAGTTGCCCAGTTACCACCGGTACGTTTGTTTTGTTGAGAACACCTAGGGCAAACTTGAGTTCTTGCTTCCTGAAAGCTAGGTTCCAGCGTTCAGTGTCGTTGTGTAGATCCCCGTTTCCAGCCAAGCAATATGTGTCAATCCAGCTACCCAGTTCTAAGGCATTTTCAACCCATCGAATTGAGAGTTTTCTTAGGTTGGTCCGCATCCAACCTTTGACTTTCGTTGCTTTTGTGTATAAAACAAAGGAAGTCGCGGTTTTTCGGAATCCCAGACTACTCAAGATTACCGGTAGGTTTTTTGGCCGGCAATATGGATCTAGCCAGACAGCTGCTTTATGGCCGGATTCTCTTTCTATCCTTTCAGTCTGAGCTTTGATCAGGGCAGCAGCCTCGTTTTCGGGACAGTTTATTGAAAAGACTCCGTTAAAGTGTGAGTATTGGGGGTTTAGGCAGATACCTATTTGGGGGTTACTACTTTTGTGGGGTAGATAGGTGACAAAACAACCCCAGGACCGGAGCCAATCGCAATTGTTGGCATTGATCCTCTCGAGCAATTCTGGATACATTATCGCTCTCCTTTTGCTAAATTTGTTGAAAGATTATAACATAAGGATATGAAAATCGCTATTGGTCTTGGAAATCCTGGAGAAAAATATGCATTTACAAGGCACAATGTTGGTTTTATGGTAATTGATGAACTCCTTTCTACATATGCGGCAAGCCCACAGTTTAATAAAAAATTCGATTCAATAATTTATACCCTCGACAAAGAGAGACTTTTAGTTAAACCTCAAACTTTTATGAATGTTTCTGGAAAAGCAGTGAACAGAGTTGCCAATTTTTATAAACTAAGGCCGGAAGAGCTTTTAGTTGTACATGACGATGTAGATCTTGAATTTGGCGAAATAAAACACCAGTTTGGTCGAAGTTCCGCTGGACACAAAGGGGTCGAATCGATAATTGAAGCTTTGGGCTCTGATGAATTCAGTCGGGTGCGAATTGGAGTAGGTAGGCCAAGCGTTCCTGCAATGGAAATAGAGGATTGGGTACTGCAGCGCTTTTCAGAAGACAAAAGCGAAGTTCTGAAAGTAATCAAACGCGCAGCTGAAGTGGTCATTAACTGGCTGAAAGAGTAAAATACAGCCACAACTAAATAAACAAATATACCCCTATATTTTAGATAAGGGGTGTGTTTGCGTTGCAAATATGGATGAAGACACTAAAACAGGTTTAAATATTGCTTTGGGTGACGAGGTTTCACCTACTGCTCTTGCAGCTAAATTGACAAATTTATGCTACGAAAATATTTCTCCCGGTACTATTGCGAAAGCAGGGGAGTTTTCTAAGCGCGGGGGGCTTATCGATATTTGGCTGGAAAGATACAAAGTTCCAGTGAGAATTGATCTGATTGGTGAGCGGGTTGAAAATATTTACCTGTTCAATATTTTTACTCAAGGAGTATTAAAAAGGCTAAAAGAAGTGTATATAATAGCTAGTGGTATAACACCGAAAATCGCTCCAAAATGGACAAAACAAAAGAAATTTCCCCTCCAAACAGGAGAATCAGTTCGGCTATTTCTATCAGAAATTGAACCTGGAGATTTGATAGTTCATATAGATCACGGGATTGGCAAATTCCTGGGAGTTAGTTCTTCTAGGCTCGCTAAAAGGCAGGAATTCGCTCGGCAATATTTGATTGTTGAGTATGCGAAGGGTGACAAACTGTTTGTACCGGTAGATCAAATCGAGCGGGTTACAAAATATATTGGTGTTGGCGGGAGGAAAGTTCCTCTTTCGTATCTAGGAACCGGTGCTTGGGAGAAAACAAGGCAAAAAGTTGCTGAAAGTGTCACTGCTTACGCAAAGGAACTTCTCGAACTTTATGCAAAAAGGCAACTTTCAAAAAGAGCTGGGGTTGGGCCAGATACTCCCTGGCAAAAACAACTTAAAGACGCTTTTGAATATGAAGAAACGATCGATCAATTGAAAGCAACAAATGAGATCAAAGCAGATTTGGAAAGCGCCCATCCGATGGACAGGGTTTTGGTTGGAGATGTTGGTTTTGGCAAAACCGAAGTAGCAATCCGTGCTGCTTTCAAAGTAGTTCAAGCTGGACGGCAAGCGGCGATACTAGTTCCGACTACAGTTTTGGCCGAACAGCACTACCACTTGTTCAAAGAAAGATTACATGGCTTTCCAGTAAAAATCGAAAAACTCTCACGCTTCGAAGAAAAAGAAGAACAAAGGCAGGTCGTTGCCGAATTAAAAAACGGATCAGTTGATATTGTAATTGGTACTCACAGACTACTTAGTGAGGATGTGGAATTTAAAAATTTAGGCGTATTAATAATTGATGAAGAACATCGTTTTGGTGTTAAGCATAAAGAGAAATTAAAAACTTTGAAGCCAGCTGTTGATGTTTTATCAATGAGTGCAACCCCAATACCGCGAACTTTGAATTTGGCGCTAACCACTTTGCGCGATATGTCTGTTTTAAGTGAGGCGCCAGCTGGCAGGAAGCCGATTGAAACCTCGGTCGGCGAATTTGACGAAGAAAAAGTGAAGGTTGCGATTGAAAAAGAAATCGCTCGTGAGGGTCAGGTTTATTATGTTTTTAACAGGGTTCAAAAAATAGCTTCAAAGACGGCAGAAATTCAGAAACTACTTCCTTCTGCAAGAGTTACTTTTGCTCATGGGCAAATGGATAGACGAATTAATAATTCAGAATTAAGAATTAAGAATTTGGAAAAAGTAGTAGACGACTTTTATGAGAAAAAATATGACATTTTGGTTTGTACAACCATCATTGGTTCCGGGTTGGACATGCCGAATGTTAATACGATAATTATTGAAAATGCACAAAGCTTTGGCCTGTCAGAACTCTATCAGCTGCGCGGCAGGGTTGGTCGTTCTGAAAGAAAAGCCTATGCTCTCCTTTTTTATCCAAAAGAATATGTTCCAGAAGGCGAGAGTCTCGAGCGACTCGCTGCAATAGTTGAAAGCAGTGAACTAGGATCTGGTTTTAAAATAGCAAAACACGATCTAGAAATTCGCGGCGCCGGCAACTTGCTTGGTACAGCTCAGAGCGGTAACATAGCATTAATTGGTTTTGAACTTTATGTCCAACTACTTTCCCAAGAGATCGAAAAACTTAAGCTGGGGCGTTAATTGGTTTATCGAAAGTGGGATGATGTTTTCCGACTAGATTTATCCAACCATCTTCATGGACTCTTCGTTGATCGTGGTGGGTTTTGTGGATTAGGCCGCCGTATTTGTTCCATTTGTAGGTTCCGTGAACTTCAATCTCATCGCCAATTTTTACCGGTACTCTGTAAGCCCTTTCGAGATTGTGGGCGATAAGAATTGTGTTCCCAGTCTCAAGTTTTATAACAAATCTTTGGTGCGGGGTCTCATCAGTGTCGTCTGGCAGCACTTCGACAATCTTACCTTCTGCAGTGAGCGGCACATCATTTAGTTTTTGCTCAAAAGCCTCCTCTGGAGTCATAAATTAGTAACAAGTTATAAATTTAGAGTATCAGGAAGGCGGTTTTTTGGCAAGGATCATTGCCTTTTTAACCTTGACCAGCTAAAATATCAGGGCGATGGTTTTGTACCGTAAGTATCGACCTCAAGCTTTAAATGAAGTTGTAGGCCAAGAACAGATCAGAGACCAACTTCTAGCCCAATTAAAAAGCGGAAAAATTTCCCATGCATATCTTTTTTCGGGGCCTAGGGGAACAGGAAAGACTTCAGTTGCTAGAATCGTTGCAAAAGCAGTGAACTGTTCCACTTATACTGGTAATGTTTTCGGGGAACCATGTAACAAATGCAAAGTCTGTATTTCTGTAACCGATGGCTCAAACTTGGACTTAATAGAGATTGATGCTGCCTCAAATCGCGGAATTGATGAGATAAGGGAGCTGCGAGAAAAAATAAAGCTTGCGCCAGCCGGTGGAAGATTTAAAGTTTACATTATTGACGAAGCCCACATGTTGACCGGAGAGGCCTTTAACGCTCTTTTGAAAACATTAGAGGAACCCCCCGCTCACGCAATTTTTATTCTGGCGACAACAGAGCCCCACAAAATACCAGCTACAATTGCTTCCAGAGCTACCAAATTTGATTTCAAAATGCCCTCTGTTCCACAAATAAAAGAAAAGCTAGCTTCAATTGTTGAAAAAGAAGGTTGGGGAATCCCAGAAGATGCATTGGAAGAGATTGCGAAAATGGCGGCTGGAGCTTTCAGAGACGCCGAAGTTTTGCTTGAAAAAGTTTCCTCTGTAGACACAAGAGCGGATTTAGAAAAAACGCTGTCAATTCTTGGAAAAAAGGAAACTAGCTCAGCAATAAATTTACTTAGTATGTTGGAAAAAGGCATGGCGAAAGAGTCTTTAATCTGGCTGGACTCTTACCTGAAGGAAGGTGGAAATGTGCGGATTTTAACTGAATCAGTTTTGGAGACACTGCGAAAAATACTACTCGTGAAAGCAGGCGCTGGATCTGTACTGGAGCCTATTGCTAAAGAAGAACTCGAAGCTTTGGTAGAGATTAACAAAAAACTTTCCAAAGAAAGATTACTGAGACTTACAAGTTTATTTAATAAGTCTATAGAACAATTGCGCGATTCGACAATTGCTCAACTGCCTCTAGAGATTGCGATCGTTGAAAGCTCTTTGGATAAAATGGGTGAAGTAATTGTTGAGGAAGAACCGGATACCGTCGAGGTTATTGAACAACCAAAAGAAAAAGAGGAGCGAGTCACTGCCAAAAAAGAAGCTGAAGATCTTGAGAAAGAACCAGAGACAGAACCGGTTAAAAAGGAGGCGGTTGAGACCGCTAAACAAAACCCCTCGGAAGGAAAGATTTTAAAAAAACTTAACGATAACTGGTCAAAGATACTAAAGGCAGCGAAAGAGAAAAGCTCTTCACTTGGCATATTTTTGAGTAGTGCAAAAGTAAAAGAAGTCGATGAGGATTTGGTAGTTTTGGAGTTTGGATATCGTTTCCATAAAGAAAAAGCAGAGGAAAAAAAGTACAAGGAGATGTTTGAAGACGTTTTGGAAGAAGTTTTAGGTATGAAACTTCGAATAAAATGTGTAGTTGGTGAGAGACCGCCGGAGCCTAAGAAAGAGGATAAAGAAAAGCCAGAAGAAGCGGACCCTGTTGAAGTATTTGGTAAACTAGAATAAAATTATAAATTATTAATTTAAACCGGAGGTTTATATGGTTTTTGATCGATTGAAGCAAATGTATGATTTGAAGAGAAAGGCCGATGCAATGAAGAAGGAATTGGAAGCAGAGGTTATTGACGTCGAACTTCATGGTGTAAGAGTAAGAGTAAACGCAGCGCAAAAAATAAAAGAGCTGGATTTTCCGCAGGACGTTAACCCAAATGATTTAAAAGATGCAATAAATAAAGCTATGGACGAGGCCCAAAAAGTCGCCGCAAAGAAAATGCAGGGTATGATGGGCGGGATGGAAGGTCTGCAGGATCTCCTAAGATAAATACACCAATATATAATTTCAGAATTACTGGTTTAGCAACCAAGTAAACTTCCCTTTTCTTGACAGCTAAACTATAATTCTTTTCTATAGGTCGCACTCCAAATCAAAATAGCAACAAAAAGAAAAGAGGGGGGTTTACCGTTCATGACTATCAGAAGGAAGGTTCGGATCCTGGTATTTCTTGCCATCTTGGGCCTAGTGCCTTTATTTAACACTGTGTACAGGAACAACCTACCGATTGTAGCAAATGCCATAGCCGGCCCACTGGATAATAACCAGCCGCCCAGTTCCTCAATTGAGAGGTCCCTGCCCGCAGCAAATGCGACGGCGGCTTCTTTCATCAACGCCCAGCAGGGGTGCAGTCAAGTTTATCCTGGAAAGATCACGGTTTCTTTTACCTGGCAGCCTTCTGGTGCTGGTGAGCAATGGTTGGATTTAAGCCTTTATGACAATGGGTTCGCACCTGGCACTTTTGCTGGTTGGGGACCCTTTGCAGTAGGCGATTCTGCGGCGACCTGGGATGGGTTGGATTCTCTGAAAACTTTCTTCGGTCGAGTCAACACTGTTACTCCTTCGGGTTGGAAGACGAGCAGTACGGTTTCTTTCAGGAGCGGACAGTGCCCCCCGGGCCATCCGTTTCCAGTGTTAAGCAGGTATGTCTCGGGGAAAAATATAGTCCTGACATTCGATGACTGTGCTGACTCAGGAAGAATCAGTGATATCTTGGATGTCTTGCGGTTTTTCGGAGCGCAGGCGATATTCTTCCCGACTGGACAATGCGCCCAAAACAACCCTGCTCTCTTCGAGAAAGCAATAGCAGATGGTAACCTAATTGGTAATCATACCTACAGCCACCCCCATTTGACGCAGCTGTCAGATAGCGAAATCGTCTGGCAGCTTCAGAATGGGCCGCCGCAATCCCTCGGTAGTTACTGGAGACCTCCTTTCTTTGAACACAACGATCGGATTGATGCTATTGCCGTTTCTTTGGGTTACACCCTAATGATGTGGAATATAGACAGCAACGACTTTGCTGGTACCCCAGCTTCTGTAATGATCAACAGGGTCACTGCTGCTGCACGGGCGGGCGCTATCGTTTCAATGCACATGCAAGGCTCAAATACCCTGGCAGCCTTACCTTGGATCATTGTCCGGCTGGTTAATGCCGGTTATGTAATCACCTGGTAACGAAAGCCTAAGGAGGAAAGGTGATGAGGAAGCCGATTGCATTGGTAATCATGATTGTTGTCGTCCTACTTGTCGTCGCGATGCTTGTTCCACGAGCATCGGAGACCGGCGATTCCAATGAAGCAGGTGCGAAAGAACAAAGCGCGGTACCAGTTTCCCAAGCGGCTGCCAGGCAAGAAGACTCCTCCCGCGCAAAAGAAGTTGCCTTGGGGCCAGCGCCCGATCCAATCGTGGTTCAACAATCTTGCGGTAGCGACCCGAGGTATGTGTCGGTCACTTTCCGGTGGGGACCGAGTGGCAAAGGAGAACAGTGGGTGGACATCAGCCTGTTTGCCAACGACTTCGCCGCCGGTACCTTCATTGGTGTAGGGTCTTTCACTTCAAAGGTGGGTCAGATTACTTGGGATGGGCTGATGTCGGGTCGGACACAGTATCTTCGGGTGAATACTTTAACATCAACTGGTTGGGAGTCGAGCAAAACCCTAGTTTTCACCACCGGAACTTGTGTGGGAGGTGCTGTGACCGATGTTTACGATTCGGGTTTACAGGTATTAGGTCAGCAATTTGCAGATGCCATTGGCAACTATTGGGCAGATGGGACTTACGACGCCTGCGCTACGGATCTGCAGACTGGGCAGACTGCTTGTGCCAATGGAGTTCATCAGCAACTCTCAGGGTGCGTGATAAACTTCTTCGTTATTCTGCAGTCTGTAATCGACGTGCAGAATGGCGTTTACTCGGAAGAGACGGTTGGTGATCTGATCAGTAGAACAATTTACGGTAGCAATGCTAGTACCGCCCATACGCTATACTCGATTGTTGGTAGTGGTGATGTCGTTACTGGTGTTGGTAGAGTGAGGGCTCTGATCGCAAGATTGGGGATGTCGAGCACCATTATTGACCACCCGCCAGCTGTCACCGAGGAATCGCTTGGGGTGAGCGAAGAAAACTGGACTACGGCGTATGACGTCAACTTTGCCCTTGCCCAACTTTACCGTGGAGAGATCCTTACACCGTTTTGGCGCGACTACCTCCTTGCGAAGATGGAGGGAGTAAAGCCAGGGTTAAACTACCTCATAGGTTCTTCACCTGGCGGCATAGTTAGTCATAAGAACGGGTTCTTCGCAGGAGATGGTTGGATAGACAACGACATTGGTATTATTCGCTTCGGACCGAATGGCGAATATGCCTACGCCATTTCGTTCTTCTCCCAAGGAGTGTCTTCCAAATATGCTGACATTTCACTTGGGCAGACAATTGTCAGCTTGGCTTGGGACTACTTCTCGTCGACGAAGTACTAGAGGAGGAGATAGATTTTTCGGGGCGTCTTGTTTATCAAAACGGGGCGCCCTTCCTTTTTATAAGTTATTCTTATATAATTTCTTTCGTATGCGTATTCCAAAATCAGTTGAGGCGGTGATATCCGAATTTGAAAAACTTCCCGGGATTGGCCCGAAAACAGCAGAAAGATTAACTTACCATTTATTAAATGCTCCGAAGGAATACGCTAGCCAACTTGCTGCAGCAGTGTTGGATCTAAAAGAGAAAACTACCATCTGCGAGACTTGTTTTAATATTACCGAAGTCAATCCTTGTGAAATTTGCAGCTCCGAAGGCCGTGGTAAGTCCGCTATAATGGTAGTAGAGGAGCCGTTAGATGTTTTAGCGCTCGAAAAATCGCACGCTTTTAAGGGACTTTACCATATTCTTGGTGGTTGTATCGCGCCCCTGCAGGGAATTGGGCCTGAGCACCTTCGGATAAAGGAACTTTTAAATAGATTGAAAAAGGGTGGTGTGAAAGAAATAATTTTGGCGACCAATCCGAGTGTCGAAGGAGAAAGTACGGCAATGTATTTGCAGAAACTCATTTCCCCTCTTGGAATTAAGATTACCCGTATCGCTCGTGGATTACCAGTCGGGGCTGATTTGGAGTATGCCGATGAAGTAACCTTGAGCAGGGCGATTGAGGGGAGAATGGAATACTAGATAAATTAAAAATTTGAAAAAAGGAGGATAAATGATTGAAAAAATTCAAGAAAATTTAGTAGAAGCGCAGAAAGCAAAAGACGAATTAAAAGTTTCTACTTTGCGGTTACTGCTTGGGGCAATTAAAAATTTCGCTATAGCAAAAGAAAGTGCGAGTTACAATCTAACCGATGAAGAAATTGTTGGAGTTATCCAAAAAGAAATAAAGCAGAGAAAAGAATCAATTGAAAGCTATAAAGCTGGTAACCGGCAAGAACTTGCCGATAAGGAAAGTAAAGAACTTGAAATTTTGCAAGCCTATCTTCCAGAACAAATGAGTGAAGAAGAAATCAGAAAATTGGTTGAATTGGCAATAGCTGAAACAGGTGCTAGTTCTATAGCTGAAATGGGGAAAGTAATGGGCGTTCTTTCTCCGAAACTCAAAGGGAAAGCAGATATGGGTGTGGTAAGTGGTATTGTCAAAGAAAAACTTGAGTAGATAAGGGGAGCGAGGTGAGGACGGTTTGAACATCCAATAACACCTCGCTCTAGTTTCGGAACCGTAGCTTTCTTATCAGAACGAGCGCTTTTATTATCAGGCTAAGTAGAATGTCGACTGCACTGATAGTGCCAAGTACAACTAAAGCACTAATAAGGAGAGCCTGTTCAATGGGAAACCCCCTATCTAGTGCCAGGCGAAAGAAGAAACCACCGATTGCGACGGCAGCAATAAAGACTACGATTACGAATATTGACTCGTCTCTGCTTTCAATTTTCATCTCTCCATTTTCCTCCTTAATCGAGTATTTTAGCATAAAACTATAGTATAATGAATTCGATGAGTGGAATATTTTTAACAAACACGCTGACGCGAAAAAAGGAAAAGTTTGATGCGATTAATCTAGACAAGGTTGGAATTTACTCCTGTGGGCCGACGGTTTATCGCGATATTCATATTGGAAACCTTCGTACATACTTAATGTCCGATATTTTGAAAAGAGTCTTGGCTTACAACGGTTACAAAGTTTTTCACGTTAAAAACATTACCGACGTCGGCCATATGCGGACTGATGAGAGTCAAGGCCAGATTGATCCGGTTATCGCCGAAGCTTTGAAAGAAGGAAAGACTCCGCAAGAAGTAGCTAGCGAATATACAAAAAAATTCCTTGACGATGAAAAAGCTCTGAATATAATTCCAGCTGATGTTTTTCCTAAAGCTACGGAACACATCAGCGAAATGATTGAATTGACCAAAACCTTGATCGAAAAAGGTTTTGCCTACCCTTCGACAGGCTCAGGACAAGTTGACGGAACAGTGTACTTCGATGTTAAGAAATTTAAGGACTACGGGAAACTTTCCGGAAACACTTTGGATAAAATGGACAAACTTTTGGAGGTAGTACGCGTTTCCAGTGAAACTGACAAGAAAGACTCTGTTGATTTTGCACTTTGGAAAAAGGCAGAGGTAGGTAGAAGTATGAAGTGGGACAGCCCTTGGGGAGAAGGTTTTCCCGGCTGGCATATAGAATGCTCCGCAATGTCCTTAAAATATTTGACTGACGCATTTAAAGATGGGAAGTTTAGTCCTGAGACTTCGGTGAGCTTAGTCGAGTCGCGAAGTCGAAGGATTGATATTCATACTGGTGGAGAAGACAATATTTTTCCTCACCACGAAGATGAAATTGCCCAAAGCGAAGCGGCAACCGGTGAAAAAGTAGTTAATTACTGGCTGCACGCCGGTTTCTTGTTGGTTGACGGAAAGAAAATGGCGCGGAGAGAGGGGAATGTTTACACAGTAGGCGATTTAGTTAAAAAAGGTTTTAATCCATTAGCTTTTCGGTACTTAACATTAACCACCCATTACCGTTCTCGTCTTAACTTTACCTGGGATTCTCTGAAAGCAGCAGAAACCGCGCTGAATAATTTATATCGTGAACTTACTGGTTACGTTACAAATGGGGAAGTGAAGGGTGTAAACAGCGAGTTTGAAAATAAGTTTGTGGAAGCTATCAATAGCGATTTAGATACGTCTACTGCCTTAACTGTTGTTTGGGATCTAGTTAAAAGCGATCTCACTCCAAGCGAAAAGGCCGCTACATTATATAGGTTCGACCGCGTGCTTGGACTTGACCTTGAAAAAGTCGCCAAAGAAGCTGCTGAAGTACCAGCCGAGGTTAGAAAACTTGTAGAACAGCGTGAGGAGGCTAGAAAAAACGGCGATTTTGAGGAGTCTGATAAATTAAGAAACGAAGTCAAGTCAAAAGGGTACGAAGTAGTCGATACTGAAGAAGGTTCAAAACTGAAGAAAATAGTGTAAAATAGAGGTTGTGAGGGAATATCTGCCTACCTACAAAAATTGCCTTCAAAGAGGGTTTACCTTAATTGAAGCTTTAGTTGCTTCAGCTGTTATCGCTATCCTGGGTGTTGCGCTTATTTCAACAATCTACTCAATCTTAAAAGTAACCATTGTTTCTCAAGATACTGTACGTGCTCAAAATCTTGCTAATGAGAAAATGGAAACTTTGAGAAATATGCCTTATGCGTCTCTGGCAACTCAACACGGCGCTATTTATCCACCGGGTGGCATTCCAGATAGCGAGACCGATACCGTTGGTGGTCACAAATATGTTGTTCATACCTACATTAGTTTTGTTGATGATCCTTTCGATGGTAATGCTTTGGGTACGATTCCTGGTAAACCAACAGACATCTATCCGTTTGACTATAAAAAAGCGACTATTGAAGTGAAAGATAGTAATGATAATAAATCTCTCGCTAAAATTAGTACTGATGTTTCTGCAAACGCGGCGGAAACTAGTGATAATTCCGGTATTTTGTTTCTAAACGTAGTTAATTCTCATGGTGGAGCGATAGCAAATGCAAATGTTCATTTAACGAACTCAACCAAAAGCCCACCAGTTGATATTACTACAATCACTGATACCGCTGGAAATCTTCAGATCCCACTTCTCCCACAAGACACTTCCAATGGCTATCATTTAGTAGTAACTCTCCCTGGTTACTCAACCGATCAAACTTACCCGAAATTGTCCGGCTACAATATTGACCACAATCCCGATTTCAATATTCTGAATCAGCAAGTTGCAAATGAAACTTTGGCGATTGATTTATTAAGTACCTTGACTATTAATGTTGTCAACGAAATTGGGACTCCGGTTCCCAATTTGAATATTACGACAACTAGTAATACGGTTACTTACGTAGATCCAAAAGGAGTTAAATCACCTATTCCTAGGTATTCCAACACATCTCAAACAAGTTCAGGGGGTTCTATAACGCTGTCAAATCTTACCTGGGACAGCTATAGTTTTACCGCTCCAACAGGCTACTATGTTATTAGTACTACGCCTTATCAAAAGGTTAGCCTTCCAGCTGGCGGCAACGTGGTTGTAACCCTAAAAGTTTCGACAAATTCTTCTTGGCCTCAGATTTCTCAAGTCATACCGATTTCTGGTCCAAATAACACGAATGTATCAGTTGAGATAATAGGAAAAAATTTACCGTCGGGTTCTTCCATGCAACTTCAAAGAAGTGGACAGCCGACGATTTCGGCGACTGGTGTGGTTAGCGCTGCTAGTAATACACAGCTTACCGGAACTTTTAATCTGAGAAATGTTGCTACTGGTAGCTGGGATTTAGTTGTTACTGCGGGTGGCAAGGCGACAATACAGAGTGGAGGATTTGAAGTTACGTTGCCGTAAATGAGAAAAAATATATTTGGAAAATATAAAGGGTTTACTTTACTTGAGCTTCTTATCGCGACGGCTCTTTCATTTATTGCTCTTTTGGCGATTCTCGCCGTAGTAAACCAAATTCTAATTCGTAGTAAAGGTAGCTGGGAAGCATATAAAGCTTACAGCAGCGGGCAGGCTGTGATGGATAGGATGTCTAAAGAACTACGTGAGGCTACAGCTCTTTTATTAGCATCCGATCAATCGGTTAGTTTCAAAGAGTATTTGAACGCGACTGATACAGTACCGCATCAGATTAGATTCTTTTTGGACGGTACCACTTTAAAAAAAGGGGATATACCGCCATCTGGAGTAAGTCCAAACTATACTTATAATCCATCAAACGAAACAATTAAAGTTTTAGCGTTTGATATTGCTAATGGTACAGATAAAGTCTTTTCGTATTATAATCAAAATGGAGTAGCACTTTCCACGCCAGCAAATCCAGTAGAGGTTACGCTAATTAATATGAAACTTGTTATCAGGCAAGTAAATAACCCACAACCATTTACAGTAGAAACTAGTGTGCAACTACGGTTTAATAAGAATAATTTATGATTAATTATTCGAAGATCAAGCTAATAAGAACTTTGAACAAAGAATCAGGTGCAGCACTGCTCTGGGCGGTTATCTTGATCGCTATTGTTGCGGGCTTCTTAATAACAGCCGTATCCTTAGTTTTGTTGGGTCTTAAAAATTCTCAAGCCGGTGCCAGAAGGGTAGTTGCTTTAGATGTAGCTGAAGCTGGGGTAAATTATTACATGTGGCATCTGGTACATGCGCCAGATGACTACAAAGACGGCAACTCTACTCCAGCCAGCCCCCCTTACGGTCCATATAATCATGATTATTATGATACTTCCGGTAAAAAAATTGGCGCATATACAATTTGGATAACTCCTCCTCAGTCCGCGGGATATAGTGTTTCTATACAATCGACGGGTAGGGTAGTCGGTGGTAGTGAAAACCGTACTATAGTGGCAAAATTGGGAATTCCTTCCTTTGCCCAGTTTGCTGTGGTCGCTAATGACACTGTTAATAATATATGGTTTGGTGCAGGTACTGAGGTTTGGGGGCCAGTCCACAACAATGGTGGGGTTCATTTTGATGGTATTGCTCACGGTATCGTAACAAGTGCAGTCGCTACATATCGTGATTCTGATAATGGTAACCAGACAGAACCGGGGGTTTACACTACACAATCGGACCCATCACAGGTTTTTCTTGGTGGCAAAAGCTTCCCTGTACCGACAATAGATTTTAATAGAATTACCGCAGACCTTCAAAAGTTAAAAACGCTTGCGACAGCTGGGTCTGGCTACATTGGCCCTTCTAATGCTTCTGGGTACCATATTGTTCTTACAACTAGCGGCAGTACCTACAATCTTTACAAAGTAACAAGCGTTAGTGCTAGCTGCTCGACTTCTCAGGGTGCTCAAGGAACATATAAGATACTTAGTGAGCAGGCGGTTTCTTTAGGCAACCCCTTCCCCTCAAATGGTGTTATATTTGTTGAAGACAATCTTTGGATAAATGGCCAAATCAATTCTGCATACCTTACTATAGCCGCGGCCAAAATTGGGGCAACTGATGGCGATCAAAAATCAATTTTTATCAATAATGATTTAAAATACACGAATTTTGACGGAAGGGACAAAATTGGCCTTATTGCGCAGAATAATATTTCGGTAGGGCTTTATAGCGAAGGGTCGTTTACTGGGACAGCTGACCAGCAGGAACTCGTGATCGACGCCGCTCTTATTGCTCAGAATGGGCGGGTTGGTCGTAATTATTACCCATACAAATATTCCCAGTCATATTGTTTACTTTCAAGCGATAATTATTGGCAGCGTAATAAGATCACAGTCTATGGTTCTATTGCCACCGCCCAAAGATACGGATTTGCTTGGGTGTCTGGTAGCGTTTGGACCCTTGGTGATTACGACGATAGTGGTTACCAATATAGAAGTATTACTTATGATCAAAATATGAGTACCAACCCACCTCCATTTTTTCCGACCATCGGTAATTATGCTATCCTAGATTGGAGAGAAAAATGAATATGAAATGGCTAATGAAATTAAAAAATAAAAAAATTATTCTTTTGATTTTTGGAGTCGTTTTCTTCGTGCTTATTATTTTTGCGTTGCTTCCGGCAGGTTTTAAAAAGGATCTTTCCAGTAATTTTAATAAACTCATTGGAAATAAAGAAAACTCAGCTGGTTCCAGCCAGGGTGAGACTAGTCAAGGAAGCAATCAAAAAAATAATGGTAACAACGGCAAGGGGGGTAAAGATCAAACTACCGCTGCAGAAACTCTAGCTGATCAAAAAATAGAAACTCTAGAAAAGCTACCTTACGGATCTTTAGCTACTAAAAAAGGTTCCATTTACCCTCAAGGGAGTATAACCGATTCGGAAACCGTTAAAAGCGGTGGTTACACTTTTAATGTCCACACTTCGATTACCTATGGGGATAACGAAGATAGTAAAATAATAAATGTTGAAGTCAAAGATAGTAGCGACAACGAAACCTTAGCAGATTCTAGCAAAGAGGTTCCTGCAAGTGGGGGTGGAGCTACTTCGGGGAACCAAGACGATAATAGTGAGCCGAGGATTATCCCGTAGGATCTTTTTGCTTGCAAACGGAAGTTATTATTGTTACGATTGGTTTAATAAGGAAAGCTGACCTGCCATGCCTTTATTTGGTAAAAAACAAAAAGAGCTAAATTTAATCCCCGAGTCTGAACAACCTCTTAGAATAGGGCGAATAAAAACTGCTTCCACTTTGCTTTCGGTTGTTGTTGTAGTCATTGTGGCTACAGTTTCAGCGGTAATTTTTTCCCTCGCCTCCTTTGAAGAAAATAAAGCGAAAGAAATCTCAGATAACATAACTTCAAAAATAAGTAGCTGGCAGACTTACGCCCCGGTAGCGGAGCAAATAGGTGATTTGAAAGGGAAAATTAGCCAGATAAAGACAGCACGGGATCAAAATCAAGCATATTATGAAAAAATTACCGAATTTGGAAAGACCATACCTAGCGGAGTTTCCCTGGTTAGTTTGGATTTAAAAAATTCAAATTTAACAGTTCAAGCAAAGGCAAGCGACCCGAGAAATCTTTACCAGTTCTATGAGGCAATAAAAAAGCAGGAAAAGACCTTTACGACAGTAGCTATCTCTTCACTTACAAAAAGTGGTGACGCCGGTTATGTTTTGAATTTGAACGTGGGGGTGAAATAATTAAATGCAAAAAGCTAGTAGTGAGCCAGAAAAAGTTTCTAAAAAAACAATTATCTTTATTGTTGTAGAGATCGCTATTGCGTTGGCATTTTCAGCTGCAATGATTTATTTTGTAGTAATCCCAAAGTTTAATTCTTGGTCGGGAGCGAGAACAAAAATTAAAGATTTAGAAGGCCGCTCAGACAATTTAGATAGAAACATTAGCCTCCTTAAAAACATTGACACATCAGAAATCCAAGAGGTAGACTCTTTGTTAGGAAAATTGCTACCAAGTGATGCTGATGGTTTAAGAACGGTTTCTTTAATTGAAGCAGCCGCTGCAAATTCTAACATGAAGGTTTCAGCGGCTCAATTACAAGGAAGCACCAATGCGTCTGGTACAGGACAGGTTAGTGCGCAGTCCCAAAACACCAGCAAACAGGGGGCTTCTGTTATAAAGGGTTCCTTCACTGGGTCGTACCAGTCCCTATTAAATTTGTTACTAAATTTAAATAAAATAGACAGAGCTGTATCAATTGATGAAATAAGTGCTATGAATGATAGTCAAAGTGGGACGACTTCTACCATTAGTTTAGAACTTCCTGTCTATTCCGTTCCACCAGTTGCCAGTGCTGATACTTTCGTTGATTTAACAGATGGGGAGAAAAAGAGTATAAATGAGCTTCTTGATCAAGTCACAATAACAACCACTCCAGCGAACGACCCGTTAGGCAAAAATGACCTCTTTAATTAAACATTGAATTTAAATTCAGCGACGTCTCCATCGTGAAATACGTAATCGCGGCCTTCTAGACGAACTAAACCTTTTTCAAATGCAGCCTTCCAACTACCCGCCGTAACTAATTTTTCCCAATCAATCACCTCAGCCTTGATAAAACCTCTTTCAAAATCAGTGTGGATCACTCCGGCTGCCTCTGGGGCTTTGGCACCCGTTACAATTGTCCAGGCCCTTACTTCTTTTTCTCCAGCAGTAAAGTAGGTAAGTAGGCCCAACAGCCTGTAAGATGCTTGAATGAAACGCTCAAGCCCGCTTGTGTTTAATCCAAAAGATTTTAGATATTCCGCCTGATCTTCTTTGGAAAGGCTATTGATTTCAGTTTCCATTTTCGCTGAAATTATTACTGACGGCTCGTACCGACTTGCGATCTCCTTAATATTCTCATCGGCCCATTGCTTTTCCGAAACATTAAATACATAAATTACAGGTTTGATGGTCAAAAGGGGGAGCTGACGAAAAAACTTACTTTCTTCATGAGCAATTCTCGTTTCTTTTGCAAGGGTTCCTTTGTCCAGATTTTCTTTTACCATTTTTAGAACTTCTAATTCAGCACTCGCTTCTTTTGAGGCTTTGGCTTTCAGGTCTTTTTGAGTGTTGTCGATTAATTTATTAATTGTTTCCAAATCGGCGAGAACTAACTCTAAATTGACTGTTTCGATATCACTCTTTGGATCGGTGCTTGACTCTGAACGAGTCACATTTTGGTCGTCAAAGACTCGGATTACGTGGACTATAGCGTCAACCTCTCGTATGTGGGATAGAAATTGATTTCCAAGGCCCTCACCTTTGTGGGCGTTTTTTACAAGACCAGCAATATCGACAAATTCAACGACAGCGGGGAGGATTTTTTCCGTGTTAACTACTTTTGCGAGTTTCTCTAAACGGGGGTCAGGGACTTCTACGACTCCGATGTTTGGGTCAATTGTTGTAAATGGATAATTTGCCATCGCGGCGACCTGTTTTTTTAATAAAGCATTGAAGAGAGTACTTTTTCCAACATTTGGCAATCCAACAATTCCAATTTTTAACATCTCTTGTGGATTTTAGCAGTTTCTAGGTTGCTTTACAAAACAAGGTCGCTTATGGTTTAATTTAATTAATGCCTGAAGTCAATCCAAATACCCCTCAACAATCTACAACTACGGTAGTTACAAAGAATACGTTTAATTGGAAAAATGTTTTACTAGGAGTAATTTTTGGAGTGATTCTAATTGCAGTAATCGCAATCACTTTTTGGTATTTAACTAGGCCAAAAGAATCAACAAGTTCCCCGCCTACCACAAAAACAGCTACAACTTCTGCCAAATCCTCAACTCCTTCTGCCACAACTGACCAAACTGCGGGTTGGAAGACCTACACGAATGATCAGCTCAAATTTTCATTAAAATACCCATCGAATTGGGTAACGGAAGGATTGGAAAGCTCGGGCGATCAAGGTCTACGTTTTAGGGGACCAGAAGGTTATATAGAAATTGCTTGGGCCACGCAGTGGGGTGGTGGTTGCCCAAAAGGTTACGAAGCATTGCAACTGAAGTCAAAAACAGTCAAAGCTTGCCGTGAAATTCAAAGTGACGGTAGTGAGGCTTGGAGTCAAATAGTTTGGTCTAGCGGGGATTCAGAATTTGCAACCGTTTATGCGGACGCAATAGCTTATTCACCCCATGAAACAAATCGCACGGTTATTTTGAAAATATTTTCAACTTTGGAAGTTCCATAGGAAGTTAATAATTTCTTTAACATGGAGACACAAACAGAAAAATCAAAATTTAATTGGAAAAATATTTTGATAGGAGTAATTATCGGAGCGATTATCGTTGGAACAGTAGCAATTACTTTTTGGTATTTCACCAGATCGAAGGAGCCAGCTCTCCCAACTACTACAAAAACTGCTACTTCTTCTGCTAAAACAGCGACCCCTTCTAGCAAGACAGACGAAACGGCTGGTTGGAAAGAATTTTTTCCGACAGGAGATATAACCATACCTAAATATTCATTCAAGTATCCACCTAACTTAAAGACAGCATCCAATGGCGTTACAACTGATGTGGAGAATGTTGTTCTAAACGGTAAGCCGACAAAAGATGTTGAGTTTGCTGGGGCATGGGATAAGGAAGGTTATTTCCAGGCGGTTACTTACGGTTCTGGGTATTATACAAACATAGTAGAAGGATACGCAACAGGTTCTGGTGAAAATGAGAATCAGGGTTGGAAGCTCGTCTCCAAAAATGATGATACGTTAGGTGGTAAAAAAGCGACAAGGGCTCTTTTTACTCTTTTAGGTAAGCCAAACGATAAAACAGTTGAGTACTGGTCAGAATTTGAACAAGGAGGAAAGACAAAAGGCGTTACCTTTTCTTGTTCTTTTGTGGTTACAACTATTATGGATTTAGAAAAACAATGTGATCTGATGGCCTCGACCTTTCGTTTTATTGAGTAATGGAAACACAAACTGAAAAGAAAATAAATTGGAAATCCGTCCTGATTGGGGTGGTTATCGGGGCAATTATCGTTTTATTGGTAGGGTTTGGTTTTTGGTATTTCACTAGACCAAAAGAAGAAACCTCTTCAACTAAAACAAAAACATCAACATCTTCCGCAAAAACATCTACCCCATCAGCTTCAGTCGACGAAACCGCTGGGTGGAAAACATATGCAAATACTACTGATAAATACTCAATCAAATACCCACCTACGGTAAATCTCGCAGAGAAGCAGCCTGCTTTTTTTGAATCTGCCGACTATAAACGTCAGCTAATTGAATCTTGCCCTCCAATCATGTTGAAGGGTTGGACAGCTAAGATAGAAGGGTTTGGAAATGAAGGTACAGTTTATAAACTTGAAGATTTGGAGAAGTTTGAAAATGAAAATAACACTACTGGTACACTACAGGGACAATTTAAAATAACAATAGACGGTAAACCAGCAACTAAGTACGTATTTGCTGGCCCTGGTCTAGAAAATGGCTGCGAGTTAACTTCGGAACAGACGCAAGAAAATATTATTGTAGTAAATAAGTTAGGGAAGGGCTATATAATAACTTTTAATTACTTTACAGCGGAAAAAGAAGAAGTTGTTCCTATCGTTAATCAAATGCTCTCAACCTTCAAATTCCTCTAACTTATCATAGGAGTAATTGAGTGCTTTATTCTTCCCAGAGAATCTCTCTCAGAAATTATTCTCGATTTTCTCAGTGGGGGAAGGCGGAAATTAAGCACAAAAGGGATTAAATTAGCTTCAGAGTATCGGTTTATGTTCCACCTATCCCAACCTTTAACATAAGGCAAATTCTACTTTAAGTTTTAACTTGAAGCAAGATTGGATCCTGTGATATACTGGTGCGAGCTATGGCAAGCGAATACGAATTAATGGTTGTCTTGAGGAGCGATTTGAGTGAATCGGCTCGGGAAAACACAATAAAAGAAATCAGTGAGTTAATTGAGGGAAAAAAAGGGAAGATTATAAAAAGCGAACCTTGGGGCGTTCGAGACCTTGCTTACAAAATCAAAAATCAAGAAAAAGGTTTTTATACGCTGATAAACTTTAGCGCAGATAGTAAACTTCCAAATTTTTTAAATTCAAAACTAAAATTAATTGAGGAGCAGCTTCGTTATTTGGTTGTACGAAAGGGAGATTAAAAGTTAAAATTAAGGGGGAAGCAGAAAGATAAATTTTTAATTTTTATTAACGAAACTAGGAGGTAGTAAGTTATGGCTAACAGATCATTGAACAAAGTAATGTTAATTGGTAATATTGCCCGAGACCCTGAGTTGCGCTACATTCCGTCGGGGACAGCAGTCTGCTCATTTAGTGTCGCAACCAATCGTAGCTGGACTCCTTCCGATGGTTCTGAGAAGAGAGAAGAGACAGAATTTCACAGAGTAGTTGCTTGGAATAAATTAGCAGAGCTTTGCTCGCAGCTTCTTACAAAGGGGCGGAAAGTTTACATCGAAGGACGGCTTCAAACTAGAAGTTGGGAGACTCCAGAGGGTGGAAAACGCTACTCCACGGAAATTGTTGCTGAAGATATGGTTCTTTTGGACTCAAAGAGGGCAATTGAAGAAGCGGGTGAGGTTAGTGAGACTCACGAAGCAGAAAAAGAGAAAACCGAAGAACCTGTAGAAGAAGTTGAACCGAAAGAAGAAGCAGAAAAAAAGAGCCCCAAGAAAAAGGGGAAAGAGGAAAAAGAAGAAAAAGAAGAGAAGAGTGAAAAAGAAAAAGGTAAGGACGATAACACAGGCGACGAAATAGATATTGATGATATACCGTTTTAAATCAAAAGTAAATCCGCTTGCTGGTTGGGTAGAAAGACAAAAGCCAAAATTAAGAATAGAGACTGGGAAAGATGAACAAATACGGCAGTACAACTAAATACTATGTAAAAAAAGTCTGCAATTTTTGTAAAGAGAAAAAAGAGCCAGATTATAAAGATGTGGATATGATAAAGAAATTCACGACTGAGCGAGGAAAAATTTTAAGCCGTGCAAGAAGCGGGGTTTGCGCAGCCCATCAAAAGAAACTGGCAATGAGTATTAAGAGGGCGAGGAATCTTGCTCTGTTGCCGTTTGTACCTAAAATTTAATAGCTAAAAACAAAATAAAATGCCCAATCAAAAATTTCTTACAATTGATATTGGAAGTACATGGACCAAGGTTTTTATCTCTAGTATCGATTCTGAAAACTCCCTAAACATCGAAAAATCTGCACGGTTGCCTACCTGCACTGAGGAGCCTTCATTTAGTACGAATATTCTTCTTTCCGATTTCAGCGAAAAAGAAGCCGCAAAAATTATTGTTAGCAGTTTGCCAGAGGCTGACGAACTAGCGAAAAAGCTTGGTGGAGAATTTGTCAAAGAAGAAGAAGCTGGGAAGGCTCTAGCTACATTTTTTAAAAAAGCCGAAAGTGAAGTAGTACTGTTTGATGCAGGCAGTAATATACTCAACGCTGAGTTTGAGACAAAAGAGATCGGAAAATTTCTTACATTTTCAATAAACGAGATTAGCTTAGAAAACCTTCTTGGAAATCGAAAATTTCGTCCCGCCAGCTTACCTAATAGCTTGAAGGAACTGGAGGTAGAGGAAGCTTTCCTTCGCAATTCTCTAGATAGGACTCTTGAGGAAAAAGCATCAGAAAAAAAATTATTTATTGTTGCGACTGGGGGTTTGGTTTCAGGAACCCCTAATATATCCAGGCTATCGTTAATTATTCTAGATATCTTGAAAGAAAACGGAATAGCCCAAGTCGCATTTGACCGCGAGTTTTTCCTTCCGTCATTTGGTGGTCTTCTTTCTGTTTATAAACAACTACAAGTTGCGAATCCCGGTCCTTGGTTTGATTATGTTGGGGCATTTATTTCACTCGGGAAACCCTTACCACTGAAACTAAATTGGGGATACTCACAACTGCAGGAGATCGAACTCTCAAAGGATGAAGTTGCAATAGTTCCTGCATCAAAGGATCAAACAATAGAATTAAGTTTCTTAGTTGGAAAAGAAAAGAAAGCAGTTTCGGTTAATGGAGGCTCCCTAGGACTTTTACTTGACTCAAGACCAAAACCGCTCCAGCTCTTCTTTGGTCAGGAAAGTTCTAGAGCTGCTCTGTCACGCTGGCAGCAGATGTTAGAAAAGACAAAAATAGAGGAGTCATTTTGATTTGCCGTGTAGTTCGTCGGGTTGAGTCAAAAAATAAATTAATTTTAACCAGAAATTATCCTGGTGTTTGTAAACCTACAGTGAAAGAAGGTCAGACTGTTTCCGAGACCGATGTTATTGCCCATTGCGAGATAAGCAGTGGGCAAAGATTAGTTAAAATTGCTCATGCGTTAGGGGTTGGAAGTAGAGATGTAAAAAAGTATTTAACTAGAAAAGTCGGAGATTCTATTTATCAAGGTGAAATTATTGCAAGAAGGCGTATAAATTTCGGTCTAACAAAAAAAGAAATTAAATCATCAGTTGATGGGGTAATAACGGAAATTGACGAACGGGGCGATCTAATTGTCAAATTCTTACCAAAGCTGATCCATCTGTTAGCTACAGGAAGCGGAGTAGTCGATAAAATTGAGGAAAAAAGAATAAGTCTCTCAGTAGCAGCTTCAAAAATCAATGGTTTTATTGCTATTGGAGGGGAGCATGAAGGGTTAATTTCAGTAATTGCAAATCCCCAAGATTTTGTGATACCTGCCTCGATAAAATCCGATTATAAGGATAAAGTAATTGTTGGGGGCGCGCTTTTCGAACGTAGTGCCCTTGAAAAATCTGTTGCTCTAGGTGTTAAGGGAATAGTAACAGGAGGAGTTAACCAGCGTGACTTTGCTGCTTTGGATACAGACGAAGATTTGGGTTTAGCAATTTTGGTGACGGAAGGATTTGGGAAATCTCCAATGGGTAAGGACATCCTGGACTTCTTAAAATCAAAAGAGGGTCGTCCGGCTTTTGTTTCAGGAAAAGAAAAAAGCGTTATCATACCAGAAGAGGCTAACAGCTTAACTTCCAATGAAGAAAAGAAAAATAATATATGCTGGAAAAAATTAGAAGTTGGTGATAAAGTATTCTTTTTTAGGGAAGAAAATAGTAATTTTGTTGGAACTGTAAAGGAGTTGCCAGGGGAACAGATTTTAAACTCTGGAATTTTGACCCAAGTTGCTTTAGTGGAATTTTCCAATAGTGATAGATTGCTTTTACCAGCAGCCAATTTAGAAATCGTAGAGTGATAAATGGAAAACCAGTCTTCCTCAAACAAGAATAGAAAATTTAAAGATACCTTTTCCAATCTTTTTCCAAAAATAATCTTCGTTGTTTTGGTTTTTGCTTTTGGAGTTTGGATTGGTCAGAATGTTACATTGCCTTTCGGTAGCCAAAATGCCCCATTGTTCAGAATTTCAAATAAGAGTACACCAAAAGAAATCCAAGTAGATTTTGCCCCATTTTGGGATGTTTGGGAAAGAGTCACCTCTGGTTACCTGGATAGGACAAAACTTGACCCGAAGAAACTTTTGTATGGTGCTATTTCCGGTATGGTGGGAGCGGTTGGTGATCCATATACGGTGTTTCTTGACCCGACCGAAAATGAAGATTTTACGACGTCTCTATCAGGTACATATGAAGGTATTGGTATAGAACTTGGTGCCAGTAATGGAGCCACCGTTGTAATTGCGCCTATTGATGGTAGCCCGGCTAGCAAGGCGGGAGTTGAAGCCGGAGATAAAATTTTGGCAATTGATGGGGCTGATGCTTCCGCCATGACTCTTCAAGATGCAGTGAACAAAATACGTGGTAAGGAAGGTACTAATATTACCTTAAAACTGGAAAGGGCTGGGAAGAGTTTCGACATAACACTTACACGGGCAAAAATTTTAATCAAAAGCGTTGAATTTAAAGATCTTGGATCGGGTACTGCTCAGGTAAAGGTATCACGTTTTGGCGACAATACTTTATCTGAATGGAACGATGCTGTTGGAAAAGTTGTGTCGGGTGGCTATAAAAAAATAATACTAGATCTTCGTAACGATCCAGGTGGAAGACTTGATTACGCGATTGATATTGCTGGGGATTTTGTTTCTAGAGGCAAGACCGTAATGTTGCAAGAAGATGCTTCCGGTAAAAGAACACCATTTAGTTCGGATAATGAGGGGCGACTGCAGGATGTTCAAGTAGTTGTTTTGATAAATAAGGGAAGCGCTTCAGCGTCGGAAATTGTTTCCGGGGCCTTGCGGGATACGAGAGGCGTAAAATTGGTAGGAGAAACCTCCTTTGGCAAAGGAGTAATTCAGAGAGTGGATAGTTTGTCGGATGGTTCAGGGCTCCACATTACTTTTGCAAAATGGCTGACACCTTCCGGTTTCTGGGTAAATGGTAAAGGCTTGAAGCCTGATATAGAAATAAAACTTACTGATGACGATAAAAACGCTGGTCGTGACCCGCAACTAGATAAAGCAAAAGAGTTGCTAAAGTAGAAAACGACTAAACCCATTTCTAAAGATCCCATAAAAAAACTTTTTTCTTTGTGATAAACTAACTGTGCTATCGGCTGTTTAGTCGATTTAAGCGGCAATTTTAACAATAGCATATTCTTGGAAGGAGAGTTGACTCATGGATCCAAAGTACGAACTTCCTGAAACCAACGGCGTCTGGAGTGAAAAAGGCCGTTTCGAACGGCTTCTAGGTCTTGAAGTCGCGAACTGCGAGGCCTTACAACTTCAGGGGATTATCTCAGCTGAAGAACTGAGACTGATCCAGCAGGAAGCCACCATCGATTGGGAGGTCTATGGAGAAAGACTGAGGGAAACCAGACACGATGTCAGTTCCTTCGTCTTTTCTGTTGCTCAAGGCATTGACAGAGCAGCGGAAAGCCGAGGCTTATCTATTAGGCCTGGCCGCTTCATTCACCTGAACCTCACAAGCTATGATGTCTGGGATACGGCCTTGGCGATGCAGATCCGTGAGTCCATCGACTTCATCGACGACGCCATTGGCCTGCTACTAGATGCAATTAAGCGGCGTGGGGTGGAGCACCTCCACACCTTAATGATTGGTCGCACTCATGGTATGCATGCCGAACCCATAACCTTCGGTCACAAGCTTGCCAATTACTGGTTCCAACTGCAGACGCAGAGGAGGAACTTGCAGGAACTGCGCAAGTTCTTCGAGATCGCCAAGATCTCTGGTCCTGTTGGCTCTCATGCCAACATTCCAGGCGAGGTGGAGGAGTATATCGCGAGAAAGCTAGGGGTCCAGCCGATTCCCATTGCAACCCAGATAATTCCTCGCGATTGGATCCTTCGTTATCTACACCATCTTGACGAACTTGGCAGTGTGATTGAGAAGATCGCAACAGATTTGAGGGACATGCAGCGACCAGAAATCTGCGAGGTAGAAGAGCCGTTCCCTGAGGGAGCAGAAGGTTCTAGTATTATGGTTCACAAGCACAATCCCGAGGTTTGGGAGAGATGCTGCAGTCTTTCCCGCATCATCGCTGGTCAAGTGGTGACGGCGCGGATGAATGTCGCTTTGTGGCATGAGCGAGATCTTTCGAATTCAGCCGCCGAGCGCATAATCCTTCTCGATTCCACAACCGCTGCACTCTATATCTGCCGCAGGCTTACTGAGACAATTGCAGGAATGAGTATTCACCCAGAGCGAATGAGAGCCAACCTTACCCTCACTGAGGGCATCGTCTGCTCTGGGCAGCTTCTTAACCTGATGGTTAAGAAGGGAATGGATAGGACTGCGGCTCGAGGGATGATCTCTTCCCATACCAATAGGGCTTGGGTTGAGTACAAGCAAGGCAAACCGATGCCACGACTGAAGGCAGTCTTCTTGGGAGACGCGGCAATAATGGAGGTAGTCTCTCAAGAGGAATTGGAGGACTGCTTCGACCCCACGTATACTAACGTGCTTACGGGGGTTGATGTGAGCCTCCGTCGTCTCGGCTGGATTGAATAAACCACGCCTGGTTCGGGCTGTAAGGAGATAAGAGCATGCCACTACTTAACGATGAGAGCAGGAGAAAGCGACTGCATCTGATACTTGGCAGTGCGTCAGATGCACCGGTTGGTAAACTCGTTGCAGTTTCCCTCGGTCAACTTGGCTGCTGGCCAGCTGTGCACGTTCTTTCCTGCCACCGCAATCCCGAGGAGACGCGAACCTTCGCCGAGGAATTCGCCCAGATCGAAGGCCGCAAAGTCTTGATAGGCGTTGGCGGCCTCTCATACCAGGCGCCGGCTGTTCTCGCCAGCCACTTCCTTAGGTTGAGAGTACAGGTGGTAATCTTCGGGATCCCTGTAGGGGTCAGCCCAGAGAAGCTACAAATGGCCTATTCGGCCATGCACGATTTGCCCTCGCCCCTCTTTATCCACTGTGTACCAGACCACTCAAAGGAGTCGGTTGAGGAGGTTACAACGAAGGCAGTTGGGTACATCAATGGTACAATTCCGCCAATAGAGCTAGTTGAGGACGAGAGAGCCTGGAATTACCGCTTGGCATTGTTGGACACTTCAACGCTGAGAATGAACGCCGACATGAACCATCTATAAAGGAGGAGTTCCAAGTGCAATCAGTATTGCTGGATAGCAGACCATTGTTGAAGCCCTTCATACGGGCCTTCGAAGGAAAGGTGCGGGATGTTTACGATCTGGGGGGTGAGCGACTTTGGATCGTGACCACAGACCGTATCTCAACCTTTGACCGCGTTCACCCCAACGGTGTTCCAAGAAAGGGAGCGGTTCTGAACCAACTCTCTGCTTTCTGGTTTGAGAAAACAGCCGGCCTCGTTCCAAACCACTTCATTCGAGTGGTGGATGGGACAGAAGGAGACCTCGGTTTTCCGGTACCACAGGAGCTTGTCGGCCGCTCGATGATTGTCAAGAAAGCTGATCGGCTGGATATCGAGTGCGTCGTGAGGGGGTATCTCTCGGGCTCTGGCTGGGTCGATTATCAAAAGACTGGATCGGTCTGCGGTATCGCTCTGCCGTCTGGACTTGTTGAGAGCGACAAACTTCCGAGGCCAATCTTCACTCCGGCAACGAAGGCAGCGAGTGGTCACGACATAAACATTAGCCTTGAGGGAGCTGGCGAAATCGTTGGGGAGGAGACCGCCCTTCAGCTAAAAGAGCTCTCGCTACAGCTTTATGAGTTTGGCGCTGGGTTTGCGGCAAGGAGGGGCGTGATCATCGCTGACACCAAGTTCGAGCTCGGCCGCCTACCCGATGGTAAGCTTATCCTGATCGACGAGATGCTCACTCCAGACTCGAGCCGTTTCTGGGACTTTGCTACCTATCAGCCCGGAAGAGCTCAGGAGTCTATGGACAAGCAGTATGTTCGTGACTGGGCAATCAGTACTGGTTGGAATAGGGAAGACCCTGCGCCAGCGCTGCCACTTGAAGTCGTGGAGGCAACAACGGAGGGGTACGGGAATATCTTCTTTCGGTTGACGGGAAGAGAAGTTTCGTAACACAGATTGGAGAGAGGATGGCGCTGAGTTTTCGCGAACCCAGCGCCTTCTCGTATCTAAAATATAGTGTTGACGATTAATGATGGAAGTTTTAAAATACATTTTTAGTATGTGGAAATTTCTCCACAACTGAATATCTAAAAAAGTGGCCCGAAGAGGGCTATTTTTTTAGGTCTGGAGCGGGCGAGAAATAGGTTGAAAGGAGTCTTGAGCTATGTCGTCACTGTGGCCGGGGTATCCACATGTTTTGAGCTCGACCCAATTCACTAGAGATTGGTATGAGAAAGAGCTTTTTCCCGAAGCGGATCGAATGGGGTCCGTTGTGAGCACAAGAGAGAGTCGTGCTCTAAGTGGCAAAATCATCGACCACCTCTTCTACGAGCCTAGCACGCGGACGCGTAAGTCGTTCATGTTGGCGACTTGGTTGCTTGGAGGGTTCCCTCTATACGCTGGGGACCCCAAGACATTCTCATCTGAGGCAAAGGGGGAAAGCTTCGTAGACACAATCCGGATCGACAATGTCTACCCGGTCGACGCAATTATTATTCGTCACGGGGAAGCAGACGCTCCAGAACGCGCTGCAGCAGTGACAAAGGTACCGATCATAAGCGCTGGTGCCGGTCCAAGGGAGCATCCGACGCAGGCGATGCTGGATTTGTACACTATCTACAAAGCCTTTGGAGATATTAGTGGGCTTAGTATCGCCTTGGTGGGAGATCTTCTATTCAGCCGGACGATCCGCTCATTGGGGTTGGCTCTTCCGGGATTTGCACCGAGTAAGGTATTCTTCATCGGGCCGCCGGAGTGGAGGATCCCGCAGGAGGTGAAGGAAGGGTTTGAATCCGCAGGGATTCCGTACGAGGAGGGGTGTGACCTGCGCAAATGCGCTTCGGGGTTAGATGTCGTTTATCTGACTCGCGCGCAGACAGAAAGGTCTAGTAGTCAGCTCGTTATTAGGATGCGCAATCCGGTTGAACATTGCTATGTATTGAACGACGAGGTCCTAAACTGCCTGCCAGAGCACACGAAGGTCATGCACCCGCTGCCACGCAACGACGTCTTTGGCGAGTTGCGCGAGGAGTTCACCGATGATCCCCACGTGATCATCTTCGACGAAGCTAGAAACGGGCTGCTTGTGAGAATGGCGCTTCTCAAGATGATTCTGGGCTAGACACCACTTGCCGTATTTGATACCGGAACAGCTCATCCCCAAGAGCTGTTCCGGTTTCTCTTTTCGACCAGAGCACCTCTCAGCTTTTTCTCAGACAAATCCAAGTATGATATAAAAATAGCGTAGTTATTTTCTCTTTACAACTTTGTTAAAATAGAAGGTAATGCTCAAAGAACATAAGAGAAGTTTTATTATAGGCGGTTTAATTGTCGGATTTTTACTCACAGTATTCATAGCTGTTTTTATGGGTTCAGTTATTGGCGCGACTTATCCAAACTGGTCAAGCAATTTATCTTTTTTGCCTTCTTTCTTAAAAGTGAAATCTGGAGTTTCTTCAACGACAGAGAAAACCACCACAATACGAACAGTCGAGGAGTCGGCAGTCATAGATGCGGTCAAAAAAGCATCTCCAGCAGTAGTTTCTATAGTTGCTCAGAGCACCCCCCTTAGTTCTATAGGGTCAAGTCAACAGCAGGGGATTGGCACTGGTTTTATTGTAAAGAGCAATGGGGTAATTCTAACAAATTCACACGTTGTAGAAGACAACACAATCAGTTATAAGGTAGTAACTAAGGATGAAAAAACCTACCCCGTGAAGAAAATTGATCAAGATCCCTCAATCGATTTTGCGATATTAAAAATTGATGCAAGCAATCTTCCTATCGTAGATCTTGGAGATTCTGACGCTACACTTGTTGGTCAGAAGGTAATAGCGATTGGTAACGCACTTGGAATGCTGCAAAATACTGTAACAGTGGGTGTAGTTTCCGGTATTGGACGTGGGGTTACGGCTTCTAGTAGTCTTGGTGTATCGCAAGAAACACTGGAAAATGTAATTCAGACAGATGCAGCATTAAATCCTGGCAATTCTGGAGGGCCCCTTCTTGATCTTTCCGCCAAAGTTATAGGTATAAATTTTGCTACCACTCAAGGAGCTGAAAATATTGGTTTTGTGATTCCAATAAACAGAATAAAATCTGTACTTGACCAGTATCTTGCTGTTGGTAGGATAGTACGTCCATACTTGGGGGTTAGCTCACAAACAGTAGATCAAGCTTCGGCCTCCCTTTACGGAATCCCGCAAGGGGCGTTTGTTCAGCAAGTAGTGAGTAGTTCGCCTGCTGATAAAGCTGGTTTGCAAGAAGGCGACGTTATAACTAAATTTGGTGGTAATGCCTTGAACGTTGATACAACGATCGTTAGTGTGATAGGGAAGTTTAAGGTTGGGGATACAGTGGCTCTCGAAGTTTGGAGGGACGGAAAAACAATAAACCTGAAGGTAACTTTAGTAGAAGCACCTCACTAGCCTCCCTTGCCTTTAGAAACGAAAAACCTTAAAATTTAACTGTGCCGACTTTCTTAAACTTCTCAAGAAAAAATTTACTCGGTGTTTTGCTAACAGTTTTTTTGTTTGTTAGTTTAATCGTTATCAGTTTTTCAGCTGGTGAGGTTCGAGAGCCAGCTTCAAAAGCAGCTACGGTCACAAGCACAATTAGTATTACTGCTAATGCTACTGATGGTGATTTGCGGTACTCGGATGATCATTTTCCTACTGACTATACGTACTGTTCTCCTAACACAACTGGCAGCCCTCTAGGAGTTGGTCAACGATATGTACCGTTAACGACCAATAACGACTTTATAGCTTGGAGATCTTATCTTACATTTAATACCAATGGGGCTATTCCTTCTAACGCTACAATTACCTCTGCTTCCTTGCGTCTTACTATGCACAGCAATTATGTTAGCACAGGTTTTTCTCTCCAGATTCGGAATTTCGATTGGGGCAATTCTTTGACTTGCCCTACTGGATCTAGCGGTGGTGATTGGGGTGGTAGCCCACCAACAACAACTGTTGTCGGTTCAATGCAGGTTAGCAAATCGACCTCGGGGAGTTTCGATGCGTCGATTACAGGTATTTCTGCTATCAATAGAGGCGGTCTTACCAGTTTTATGTTGGTGAGCGATAGAGAAGCAGCTAATACTAAACCAACGGGCTATGAAATGTTCTATTTTTACTCCTCCGAGTACTCGGTGGCATCGGCCCGGCCGCAACTTATAATCACATACACAGTGCCGGTTAATCCCACACCACCCCCTCCACCAAATCCAAACCCAAACCCATCTAAACTGGTATCAGTTTTCAGTGGTGGCACGGGTTCGAATGCAAATAGAAACTTACCAAACACTCTTAAGAAATTAAACTTAAAAGTTTCTGTACCATTTTTGTTAGGGGATATGAAAGTGAAAGTTGGACTGGAACAATCTTCGACCGACCTGACTTTAAAACACGGCGAAACAGATTATCCCATTGATACCGCAAACTTAGGCGTAGCTTTAAATAAAATCTATACTCTAACTTTCTCTGGAGATAAGATTTTGAAGAGAAAAGTTCAGTTTAATGCTAGTTCCGCAGAGACAAATGTAAATGCAATGGAGCTAACGCTAGGAGATTTAAACTCTGATAGCGCAATAAATAACCAAGATCAGCTTATATTTCTGGACTCAATCTCCAAACAGACCTCGATAGGTGATATAAACAGCGATGGTACAACAAATTCCGTCGATTGGTCTATATTGAATTACAATTTGGGTAAAACTGGTGATTAAATCAGAAAACTTTTTGGCCTAGGCTTGTTTTTAGCGGTAAAAAACTCTAAAATTAAACTGTGCCGACTTTCTTAAACTTCTCAAGAAAAAATTTACTTGGCGTTCTTTTAACAACATTTCTGTTTGTTAGTTTAGTTGTAATCAGTCTGTCGGTCAACAAAGTAAGAGAACCTGTTTCAAGGGCTGCCAATTATTCAAATAATGCTTCCAGCGTTGGGGGTTTAGAAGTTAGGTTAACTTCATATCCGCCAGATTCGGCAGCAGGTTATCCTGTTACTCCAAGTTCAGCGGGGTGTAGTTCCCAGAGCGGCAGCCCTTTAACCATAGGCCAACATTATGCGGGTAGTTATTATTATGACTACAGAGCCTATGTTAAATTTGATACTAGCAGTATCCCTTCTAATGCGACGATAACCTCCGCCGTGTTGCAATTTACTTTATATAGCAATGATACGAACCCAAGTTTTACGCTTCAGGCCCGGGATTTTAACTGGAATGCCCCGTTAAGTTGCTCGGATTGGGGAGGAACTACACTAGGGGCAGGCGTAGTTGGGAGTTACCCTATTACTAGTTCGTCGGCCACTGGTAGTAGTTTTCCTTTCAATATAAGTCTGGGTGCAATTAAAAAGTCCACTTTTACTTCATTTATGATAACTAGCAGTAGAGAAGCAAGCCAGATACGGCCGGCTTCTGGGGTTCCTGAATTCATAAGCCTGCAATCGCCAAAGCTTACCGCCGCATATTCAGTTCCTACACCCCCACAGCCCCCACAGCCCTCTCAACCATCTTCACCGACCCAAAAAAATACTGGCAGCTCTAGTAGTTCTGGTTCAAATTGGGGTTCAAGCTCGAATAAAAACTTACCAAACACCCTTAAAAAACTAAATTTGAAGGTTTCTGTACCATTTTTGTTAGGGGAGATGAAAGTGAACATCGGTATTGATCAATACTCAAAAGAGTTAACTTTAAAACACGACGAAACAGATTATTCCGTTGATACCTCCGATTTAGGCTTGCCTTTAAATAAGATATACACAATAACTTTCTCTGGAGATAAGATTTTGAAGAGAAAAGTTCAGTTTAATGCTAGTTCCGCAGAGACAAATGTAAATGCAATGGAGCTAACGCTAGGAGATTTAAACTCTGATAGCGCAATAAATAACCAAGATCAGCTTATATTTCTGGACTCAATCTCCAAACAGACCTCGATAGGTGATATAAACAGCGATGGCGCAACCAACTCCCTTGATTGGTCAATATTGTTATATAATCTAGGTAAGGTAGGGGATTAATGATTTTAATAAAGAAAATAAAAAAACATATCTTAAAAAAACTAATACTCACATCACTTATTGTTACCGTTCTTTTGGTTTCCAGCCTCTTTAGTAAGGCAGCTTTTGCTAAAGATGAAAATGAGATTATTCTTGATCCTTCATATAAAGAACTGCATATGGGTGACGAATTCAAAGTGGATGTTTTGATCTCAACTAAAAGTAAACTAATCGGAGCCGATGTAAAAATGACTTTCGATCCTACAATCCTTCAGGTTAAAGGTATTGATAATGGCAAAGCTTTTAAGCTCGTTCCTTTAAAGATGGTTAAAGAGGGTACAATTTTAATAACGGGTTTAGCAGAGGGTACAAATAGATTCTCAGGTAAAGCGACACTTGCCACCATCCGATTTAAAGCAAAAGACGCCGGAGATACTAAGCTGAAAATTGCATTTTCCCCGCCTTCGACAACCAATTCTAATTTAACAATGGATAAAGCCAATGATATTCTTACAAAAGTCACTAGCGCCCATTTTGTAATAGGCACACCGGTTCAGAGGACTGGTGCTGGATTAAAGAAATCTGCGCTTCAAATAATACTCTTTTTGATCATACTAGCTTTGATTGGGGCACTAATATTCCTTTATCTGCGATGGAGAAAATATCAGGAAGAGGTACAAGATATTAATATTCCTACAATTCCTCTGGATAGACCTCCCTCACCGTAGCTTTTTGAAAAGTTAAAAGATTCTTTGATAAGTTTCACCGTCCAGTTCGTAAAAAATACGCCCATCTGGCTTTAAAAATTTCGGTGCTTGTTTGAAAAGTTTCCGATAAAATTTAAAGCCGTCTCTCCCCCCATCTAAAGCGATCCGTGGTTCCCAAATTCTCACTTCCGGTTCTAATGTTTTTAATCTTGATGTTGGTATATAGGGCAGATTTGCAACAATTATGTCAACATTAGCTTGAAGGGGAGTTAAAAGATCGCCTTGGAGAAGTTTCACTTGCCACTTTACCTTGTGTTTACGAATATTTTCTTCGGCCAATGCTAAGGCGTCCGAGTCCTTATCAATTGCAATAATCTTCGAGAAGGGAACTGCTTTTGCTAGAGAAATTGCGATATTTCCACTTCCTGTGCCAACATCGGCGATAGTTAAATAAGATCGGCTGTTGGGTTTTCTTTTCGGCATAGAATAAATAAATTTAATAATTTCTGTTACTAAATTTTCGGTTTCGTCTCTTGGAATCATTGCTCGCTTATCCACTTTAAAATTAAAATTCAAAAATTCCCTGAAGCCGAGAATGTAAGGGAGGGGTTCGTGTTTTGAGCGTCTTTTCAAAAAATCATTAAATGTCACCTCCTGCCGTTTATTCAATTTAAATTCTGGAAAAGCTTTTATGAAACTTCGATCTTTTTTCAAAAGGTGGTCTAAGAATATTTCGATTTCAGCTTGATCGAAATTGCGGTTTTTGAATGTGTCGCCGATTATCATTATTTTTGTTCCAGGCTTGATTGGAGAGAATCAACAATCGGATCCAAGTTCCCATTCAAAATATCTTCGATATGATGCCAGGATTTACCGGCCCGGTGGTCCGTTATTCTGTCTTGAGGAAAGTTGTAAGTACGTATTTTTTCTGATCGGTCGCCGGTTCCAAGCTGCTCTTTTCTTGTGTAGTCAACTTCTTTTTTGTCAGCTAGTCTTTGCGCCTCGTAGAGCCGGGAACGCAAAACAGAAATAGCCCTCTCTTTATTTTGGAACTGGGAGCGTTCACTCTGGCAGGTTACAGCTAATTCGGTAGGAGTATGGGTAATTCTTACAGCTGTTTCGACTTTCTGAACATTTTGGCCGCCGTGCCCACTAGCCCTGTACGTTTCAATCTTTAAATCTTTTGGATCAATGTGAAATTCGCTTTCTGTAACTTCCGGGAGTACTGCGACAGTAGCGGTTGATGTGTGGATTCGTCCAGAACTTTCTGTCTCCGGTACTCTCTGAACCCTATGGACTCCGGATTCAAACTCTAGCTTAGAGTAACTGCCCTGACCTTCGATTCGAAATACCACTTCTTTTATATTACCGATACCACCCTCGTTTAGTGATATTTGTTGACAATCCCATCCTTTTGAATCGGCGTATCTCGTATACATTCGGTATAAGTCACCGGCAAAAAGACCAGCCTCACTTCCACCTGCGGCGGCTCTAATTTCGACAATGACCGAGTTTTTATCAGCGGACGGTTCTTTCTGGGATTCTTGTGCGGACAAAAGCTGCCTTTTTTCACTTTCTAATTTGGATATTTCTTCCGTGGCTAATTGTGAGAGTGTTGGGTCGGATAGGAGGTTCTTATTTTCTTCTATCTTACGATCTAATTCGTCTATCGTCTTTTCAAGGTAGTCCATATGCCTTACCCTCCTTTTTGAATGAACTCCATCATTTCCTTGAGGGTTCGAGGCCTTTCTCTCTCTTCTTGTTTGTTTTCAGTTTTTTTCTTTGCTGTTGCTTTGGTAGTTTCTGCTTCTTGTTTTTGCCTTTGGAAACGCTCGACCCTGCCTTCTGTATCAATAAATTTTTCTGTTCCGGTAAAAAATGGATGGCATTTGTTGCAAATCTCCACGCGGATCTCCGGCTTCGTGCTGCCGGTTGTAAAGGAGTTGCCGCAGGCGCAAGTTACCTTTGCTTCTTTGTAATATGTCGGATGGATACCTTTTTTCATAGGTATAGATTGTACCATAATAGACTCAAATTAAAAAGGGTTAGGGGATTATTTCAGTTTTTTTAAAAGTTCAGTTATTTTTAAATTTTTTTGTTCGCCCGATCCGAGGTTTTTGAAAGTTACAGTTTTAGTTTTTGCCTCTTCAGGACCCAGAATAGCCACAAAAGGTATTCCTTTGTTGTCGGCGTATTTCAACTGTTTGTCCAATTTTTCAGTGGGGTCAAGGCTAATTTCTGCAGCGATTCCTTGTTTTCTAAGGGCGGCAACAAGTGCCAGAGAATCTTTAAGAAGTTTTTCGTTGAAGACAGTGACTAAAATTCGGGTGGTTAATTGATAAGGATCAAACAAATTTAACTCTTCGGCCGCTTCCATTAATCTATCCAAACCAAAGGCAAAACCAACAGCTGGAATCTTTTCACCGGTGAAACGGCCGATCAAATTATCGTACCTTCCACCAGCACCAACTGAACCTGCGCTGTAGCCTTCGATTTCGAGTTCGTAAACAATACTAGTGTAGTAATCTAAACCGCGGGCGAGAGTTGGATCGAATGCGTACTTATCAGCTTCCAATTTGTAATCTCCGAGAATTTTAAATAAGTCTTTGATTGCCTTTGTCGGGCTGGAATCTTTTAACCTTTTTAGCAGAGACTTGGCTTCTTTGGTATCGTAACCAACCTTTTTTAGCTGTTCGATTACGCCGTCTTCGCCAATTTTTGCTAACTTGTCGATTACTCTAATAGCTTCAATTGGCATCCCTTTAAAAGTCTCTCGGTCATTAATTTTAAGAACAAATTTTTCAAACCCCAGTTCTTTTACCGCGGAAATAGTTGCGGCTACAATCTCGGCGTCAGCCAGAAGGGAATTACTACCAACAGTGTCAAAATCAATTTGGGTGAATTCTCGAAATCTGCCTCTTTGGGGATTTTCTGCTCTCCATGCGGGTTGAATTTGATAACGCTTGAAAGGACGGGGTAGAGTAGGATTTGAAGCAACGACTCGCGCTAGAGGAACTGTTTGATCGTACTTTAAAGCAACTTGGCGGCCTCCACGGTCAGTAAATTCAAAAATTAGTTTTTCCTCGTCACCATATTTTCCTTTTAACACCTCAGTATATTCAACTGCTGGGGTTTCTAGCGGTTCAAAGCCAAATTTTTCTAGAACATTCCTTATTTTTTCCACGGCAAAACGCCGGCGACTGCTTTCTGCCGGCAAGAAATCACGAAAACCCTTTGGTGTTTGTAAATTAATTTTTGACATCAGCTAATTTTAGCACAAATTTTTCCCAAAATGAAAGAGTCGATACTAGTTTGTTTTGGCAAGATAGTAAAGAGTTTTATTAGTAGTTTACAAAAAATCATCTATATAGGATAATTGCGACTCTTGGTGGTGGGGTGGTTTTCCGAAAGGAGACCGCCTTAATGAAGAAAGGACACAGGAGAGCCCGCCAGATATTGCGAGTAAGGAGGGAAAGAAAAAAAGAAGGGGCAAGTCAAGAGGCTAGGAGTTTGGAGACAATAATCCAGATCCTGCGTCGTCTTGGACACAAGGAGTCGGCAGCTGATCACGTTTCGAGGCTTCGTGTTAGCGAAAAAACCATGATGTTCTTACTCGACAACGATTACATTAACATTAGCGACTTGCAGCTGTCGGTCCTGACAAGAGTTGGTCTGTTCCGTTCTCGGAAGAGGGGAAAGGCAACCATTCAAGTTGATAAAGCTGCTAGGGAAGTACTGGAGGCATTGATAGAATATAACAAAAACAACCTCCGTCTTTTGGAAGACTTGCAGAAGAAATTGGCCAGGGGTTCCTAGAGCCCTTGGCCTTTTCACTGGTTAGCTGAAGGAGTCGCTGCAGGAGTGGCTTTAGTTTTGCTCTGGATTGCAACGAAAAGTTTGTTGGCTGTTAGAACACTATCTTTGTCCACTGAACCGGTGACAATTATTGTGTCGTCGACCTTTATATCAGAAAAAGATGCCTTTGCCTTCCCTTTGATTGTTGTGTTTGTTGAATCTGTAGTCTTCACAGAAATTGTTTGAGAGGTTTGAGTAATGTAACTTAAATCGAAGCCGTCAGTTCCAAGTGTCTTTACTTTGCCTATCGCGGCGATAGTTTGAGGCAGATCCTTATTTAGTTTTACAATATATTTGGCCAATCCGGCTGTATTATCGCTAGATAGTCCAACTGCGGAAATTTGATCACCGACTGCTACATTTTCAATAAAGATGTCCTTGATACCATCTTTGTCAGCGGAGAGAAATTTGGTTAGATCGTCAGTGAAAACGGCCTTTATTCCGTCTTTCGAATCCAGCTCAAAGGCGGTATCATTTTTCGCTATAATCTTTCCATAGACATGTGAATTTATGTAGGTTGTTGTTTGAGATTTCGCGGAATCGCTGGCAGAGTTTACATTGGAGTTATCAGTAGAAGTGCTTGAGCTAGTAAATTTTTGTGGAATGTACAGTAGGTTTATGGGTATTTGAGCGCTCTCACCGGTAGTGGTGTCAAAAGCGTAGACTTGTATTAAATTCTCACCTTCATTCAAAGCGACTTTGGCTGAAAAATTCCCTCCCGAAGTCCCAGTGATCAAATCATTAGTCGCTCCTAGTACAACTACCACAGCGTCTTTGCCAGTACTGCCATTAATAGCGATAGTTTTGTCGTTGACAACATCATTGTCGTTTGGGTTTGATACAGAGAGAAGAAGACCTTTAGTCTCATTACTTACTTTGGATTTTCTATTTTTAAAAAAAGAGTAGGTAAAATAGAAAGACCCCGCAATCAAAATACCAATTATTATACCGATGATGATCAAAATTATTGGGGAAGTCTTTGTGGTTTCTTGGGTATCCATAAGGTCTTTATATATTACTACATTGGTTGTTCTCTTTCAAGGTTTTCTTGTCAGATAAAATTTTCTATGGTAGTATTCTTTTGTAAATTTCCAATTTTTAATTAATTTTGTTATGGAAATAACTTTTTTAGGCCATTCGGCATTCAAATTAAAAGGTAAGGGGGCAACTGTAGTTACAGACCCCTTTGGTCCGTCTATCGGCCTAAAATTTCCAAAGTTAGAAGCAGATATTGTTACCATAAGCCACTCCCACCCAGACCATCAAGGCGCTCAGGTTGAGGGAGAGCCTTTTATTATTACCGGTCCAGGTGAGTATGAAATACGTGATGTAAAGCTATCTGGTGTAGTGTCTTTCCATGACGATAAGGAGGGAAAAGAAAGAGGAAAAAATACAATTTTCAACATCAAGATAGATGAATTGTATGTTTGTCACTTGGGAGATTTAGGACAAACGTCTCTGACAAGTAGCCAACTTGAAGAGATTGGCCAGGTGGACATTTTGTTTATCCCTGTTGGTGGTGTTTTTACGATTGATTCATCCGAGGCGGCTAAAATTGCTGCTTCCCTGGAACCAAAAATAGTTATTCCAATGCATTACTTTGATCCAGCCCTGAAGACCACGCTTGAAGAAGCCAGTAAATTCCTAAAGGAGATGGGACAAGAAAAATTGGAACCACAACCAAAATTATCAATTTCAAAAGACAAATTACCCGAAGAAATCCAAGTATTCTTACTTGAGAAGAAAGCATAAATGCCACAAACTAAAATAAAAAAAGATAATACAGAAAGTTTGACTGGTAAAATACCTCCTCAAAGTGTGGATGCGGAGCTTTCCGTCCTAGGATCGCTACTTATTGATAAGGATGCAGTTGTAAAAGTTGCAGAGGTTTTGGTACCAGGTGATTTCTACCAAGAGAGACATAGCGAAATTTACCGCGCAATACTTGCTCTCTATGAAAAAAGGTTACCGGCAGATCTTGTTACTGTAACTGAGGAGCTCAAAAAAACCGATAAATATGATTTGGTTGGTGGAGCAGGTTATTTGACGACTCTGGTAAACTCCGTTCCTACTAGCGCCCACATAGAGCCTTATGCTAGTTTAGTACGAGAGGCAGCGACAAAACGCGCTCTTATTTCTGCCGCAGCAGCCATAACCGAAAATGCATTCGATCCCGACAGCGAAGTAAAAGATCTGCTGGAGTTTTCAGAAACGACACTTTTTGGCATTTCTCAGCAACACTTAAGACAAAATTTTATTCCTTTGCGGGAGGCTTTAGCCGAGAGTTTTGACAGGTTAGACGAACTTCACAAAAAGGGTACTGGATTGAGAGGGCTTCCGACTGGTTTTTCAGATCTCGATAAGAAGCTCTCCGGTCTTCAACAAGCAAATTTAATAATTCTAGCTGCAAGGCCTTCTGTTGGAAAGACAACACTGGCGATGAACATAGCTGCTCATATAGCTACAAAGGAGAAGATACCGGTGGGAATATTTTCGCTTGAAATGAGTAAGGCCCAGCTTGTTGATTTAATGCTTGCTTCGCAAAGTGATATCGATGCTTGGAAAATAACAACAGGGAATCTAACAGATAGCGACTTTGAATCAATCTCCAATGCCATGGCAATGCTTGCTGAAGCGCCAATTTATATTGATGATACGGCTGGTGGATCAATAATGGAAATGAGGACAAAAGCCAGGAGACTTCAAATGGAGACAGGATTGCAACTTCTGATAGTCGATTACCTGCAGCTCATAAAAGGGCGAAATTTGGATAACAGGGTACAGGAAGTTTCAGAGATCTCTCAAGCCTTGAAGAACCTAGCGCGGGAACTAAATATTCCTGTTATGGCGATTTCCCAACTTTCCCGAGCAGTTGAAAGCAGGCAGGCGAAAATTCCGCAACTAGCAGATCTTCGAGAGAGTGGGGCAATCGAGCAGGATGCGGATGTTGTAATGTTCTTATATCGTGAAGACCCTGACAATATGGAAGATATTAAACTTTCAATCGCAAAGCACCGCAACGGTCCACTAGGGGAGCTGGATTTGAGATTCAAGGGAGAACGTCGTCGTTTCTACGGGTTGGAAAAAGCTAGATAACTCTAGTTTGTAAAAGTAGCCTTATCTACTCTAAGATTTCTGTCGCATGTGCCTGGAATCCAATCATTGTTATCAAAGATCACTTTTAATGTTTTGGTTCCGCTTGAAATACTTACTGTTGCTGAGTAGTCCGCCCACGTTACCGAAGTAACATATGTTGAAAGAACTGTAGTGGTGTTGACTTTAACGGTCATATGTGGAGCACCCTTGCACATATCTCCACGTGACCTAATAGTAATTTTTGTTGCTGAGGTGTTAATTGATTTTGAAGCAGTAGCATCTGACCAGATATTTAGGGCTTTTCCAGCGCTCGCACTGGTATCAGAAAAGATCCCACCGTAATTTCTGTTTAGACTCATTGTTTCGGCTTCAACGGTAAGTGTTGTAGGCGGGGTAACCGCAACGGTTTTGAAGCTTAGAGTAGCCGAACTTCCGGTTAAACCAGAAGCGTTTGTGGAAGATACCTTGTAATAATAAGTTGTAGTCTCGGTAAGATTAGTAAGGTTCGATTTGTGGGTTGTTAGAAGTGTGGCATCGGAAGCAATGGAGCCTAAGTTAGTTGTTGTCCCATATTCTACCTTACTGTTACTTAATTGATCGGTAACCCAATTAATTGTTGCCGAATTTGTTGATGGTTGAGCGACTATGTTGCTTATTACTGGCGCACTCGGCGCTGGGGTAGTCTTGGTTGTGAAAGTTAAAGTGCCGGATGTTCCTGTTAGCCCAGCGGAGTTTGTAGAAGATACTTTGTAATAGTAAGTTGTGCTAGCATTTAGGCTATCGATTTGAATACTATGGGTGGTGACAAGAGTTGAATCCGATTTTGTGCTTCCAAAACTACTTGTTAAACCGTAAGAAACAACGCTATTACTTGCTTGGTTAGTGCTCCAGGTTATTGTTACGGAGTTTATAGCCGCCGTAGTTGTAAGATTGTTTATTGTTGGAGCAGTTGGGTTGGTGCTGCTAGCCAATTCAGACACCCTTTGGTTAAAAAACCCGCAATCGTAAGCGCCCTCTCTAGGTAAGTTACCACTTGTGCCGGGATTTCCTCCACCAAATAAAAGTCGGTTTACATAAGGGTAAAGGGCATTAAGCTTAGCATCCGTTAGCCAGGTTTCAACGAAGTTGGAGCGAGCGCCATTATTACAGGTTGAGTTTCCAATCGGTATTTGCCAGACGCCAATTTTCCTTCCGGTGG